>Ga0209532_1000542_pt1 | contig 32226 bp, 28 predicted proteins | sample COG_02_FD_184746 | JGI IMG/M metagenome (GOLD analysis project Ga0209532, IMG submission 184746) | Pelagic Microbial community sample from North Sea - COGITO 998_met_02 (SPAdes) (version 2) | ecosystem: Environmental > Aquatic > Marine > Neritic zone/Coastal water | place: Helgoland, sampling... | reverse complement strand
GTCAATATGTCTATCGAATCTTTCGAATTCTGTAAAATAATCGGCATCAGGAAAATGAGAATCCATTATACCAACGCCATCATATGGATCGTATGCTGCTAATAGATTGTTGCCTGTATCCTTGATTGCCTTCATATGGCGTGGAGCTATATATCCTGCAGCTCCTATTAAAGCGAAATTCTTCATTACTTACTTTTCTTTCCGAGGTAGTATACTTCCTCGTCTTTTAATTCATACCAATCTAACCCTTCCGAGCATTGCGCTAAACCATTCTTATCAAAATGCAGCCTTTGGCCATATCTACTCATCCAACCAATCTGCCTTGCTGGGTTTCCAACAACTAAGGCATAAGGCTTTACAAATTTTGTAATTACTGCTCCTGCTCCAATAAATGCATAAGGGCCAATATCGTTACCACAAACAATCGTAGAATTGGCACCAATCGAAGCACCTTCACCTACATGAGTTTTTGAATACTGACCTCTTCTATTTACTGCAGATCGAGGATTGATGATGTTAGTGAATACCATCGATGGGCCTAAAAACACATCGGAATCACATGTTACGCCCGAGTATATCGAGACATTGTTTTGAACCTTACAGTTGTTTCCTAAAACAACGTCAGGACTTACAACCACATTTTGTCCAATATTACAATTTGAACCCATTGTCGCATTAGACATGATATGCGAGAAATGCCAAATTTTAGTCCCTTGGCCGATTGAAACGTTTTCGTCAATTACGGCTGTTTCATGTGAGAAATAGTCTCGGTGTGACATTGCTTATTTGCTGAAAAATGATTTGATATGTCGAACTATAAATTCTTGCTCTTCAATTTTTAAGTGTGTGTGCATGGGTAGAGATAGAACTGAATTACATAGCACGGTTGATATTGGAAATTCCATATCCTCACTCATAAACTCCAAATATGCCTTTTGTTTATGCAAAGGAAGTGGATAGTAAATCATACTTGGAATACCTTGCTCTGCCAAGTAGCTCTTCAATTCATCTCTAGAGTACTGCTCATTGACTTTAATGGTGTACTGATGAAAGACATGAGTTGAATATGGGCTTCTATAAGGAGTAGTAACATGTTTAACATCTTTCAATGCGTCATCATAAAAAGCCGCAGCCTTTTGCCTTGCCTCACAATAAGAATTAAGGTATTTCAGCTTAACACCTAATATTGCAGCCTGTATGGTATCCAATCTACTATTCACACCCACAACATCGTGATAATATTTGATACGCTGTCCATGATTAGCAATCATTTTCAATTCCTCGGCAAGACCATCATCATTAGTAAAAAGTGCTCCACCGTCCCCGAAACAACCTAGGTTCTTGCTTGGAAAAAACGATGTTGTTCCTATATGGCCTATTGTTCCGGCTTTTCGAATCGATCCATCAGAAAACTTTACTTCACCGCCAATCGCTTGAGCTGTATCCTCGACTACATAGAGATTATAAGTCTCTGCGAACTTCATGATTTGCTCCATATTTGAGCATTGACCATATAAGTGTACAGGGACAATAGCCTTAGTTCTGGATGTAACAAGATTCGAAGCGGACTCAATATCAATATTAAATGTTTGAGAATTGACATCTACAAGAATTGGCCTTAAACCAAGCAGGGCAATTACCTCTGCGGTTGCAACGTAGGTGAACGTAGGTACGATTACCTCATCTCCCTGTTTCAAATCTAGAGCCATAAAGGCTAATTGTAATGCATCCGTGCCATTCGCACAGGATATTACGTGTTTAGCTCCAATCCATTCTGAGAGATTCTTCTCAAACTCTTTTACGGGGGTCCCTTGAATGAAGTCTGTAGCTTCTAAAACTCCTTGAATAGCCAAGTCAACTTCTTCCTTAATTGGCTCAAGTTGTCGACTCAAGTCGACCATTTTTATATTCATTAAAACAGCTGTAAATATTTATCCGCCAAGGAGCAGATAGCATGGTTCTTTATAACATAATCTTTTCCAAGGGACCCAAGATTTTGTCTGTCTTCTTCTTTCATTTCATACAGTTTCAAAACACCCTCTTTAATCGCCGCTGCCGAATCAGGTTTAACTATGATACCACATCCTGATAGTTCTACTGGGTCCTTGATATAATTATTGGAATCCAAAATAGGCTTGCCGGCCAACATATAATCAAAGTACTTATTTGCAGAAACACCATGCTTAAACAAAGGTGTATCGTTACGGCCTACAAAGCATGCATCAAAGTATGTCAGCAAATCTTGTATTTGATTTTTAGGAATTTTTGGCAAAAACAAGATATTATTATTACCCTTTACAGATTCCATCAATTCTTCCTTAAGGTAGCCCTCACCAACTATAACAAAATAAATGTCCTTATGGTCCTTAAGCCTGTTAGATGCCTCAACCAAAAACTCCAATGCATTCGCTAAGCCCAAGGTTCCTGCATACCCCACAATAAACTTGCCAGTAGGTATTTGGCTCTTAAGTTCTTCGGCAAGTGGCTCATGCTTTAACAAACTTGGGTCAATACCATTGGGCACATAATGAAAGTCTACCTTTTTACCGGCTACTTCTTCAATGTGCTCTTGTGCATTAGGCAGCAATGAAACTACACGATCTGATTTTTTATATCCTATCTTTTCAAACCATCCAATAAACCTAACCGCTGGATGGTATGCTGATTTATTTCCTAAAAGCTGAAGAGTTAATGGCCATATATCCCTTATCTCAAATAGCAACTTTGCTCCGAATTTTTTCTTTAGCCTAATACCTGAGTATATAGGAAAAATAGGCATAGAAGAAACAATGATAGTATCGGGTTTACCTAATTCTTTTAGAGGTAACCTCAATACCCTCCGCATAAAAACAAGCATACTAAAAAAGCGCTTCACTGAACGCGGGTTATATTTTGGGGTCTTTACCCAATAAAAATCCACATCTTCGAATACCTCATGCTTGTAAAGTCCCGTTACTACCGGCATCTTTTTAAACATATGGTTAAATGACCCCGATATTATTCGAACTTTATACCCGTGTTTTATCCAATACTTACTGAAGTAAAAATGTCTTTCTCCCCAGCCTGACTCAGGGGTTCCCGCAAACTGATTGATTACCCAAACTACTTTGTCAGCCATTTTTTCGTTTTTCGAAGTCCTCAATGAGTTTCTCGCACATTACACCTGCTGATTTTCCTCCGCCATATAACTCCGGACCGCGAACAAACTTTGCGTTTAAGAATTCTTTCACGAAAGAAATAATGTCTTCTCTGTTCGCTCCAGCCAGTTTATTGTATCCATTTTCTACCAATTCAATCCATTCTGTTTCATCCCTAAGGGTAATACAAAATTTATTGAAGAAGTACGCTTCTTTTTGCAAACCACCGCTATCGGTAAGAACCAAGCTGCAGTTGGATATCAACTGTAGCATATCAAAATACCCGACAGGGTCAATAATGGTAAACTCTGTTTGGATGTTATTTTTAGCCAAAACATTGCGGGTACGTGGATGCAATGGAACTATCAGCCTATTTTGGGCATTCACCTGATTAAGCGCAGAAACAATTTCATTCAGTCTGGTTAGGTCATCTGTGTTTTCCGCTCGGTGTATTGTTCCCAATATAAACTTGCCTTTTTCTACATCCAGATCATTCAATATGGTTGATTTGCTATTGGACTTTACTTTGTAATACATAGCGGCATCTTGCATTACATCACCTGTGATATATACATTGCTATCAAAGTTTTTAAAGCCTTCGTTTGCCAAGTTGTTAACCGCCGTTTGGGTCGGGCAAAACAATACATCGCTGATACGATCCGTAAGTATACGGTTTACTTCTTCGGGCATGCCCATGTTGAAACTCCTTAAACCAGCTTCCACATGCACAACTGGGGTATGTAGTTTTTTGGCTGCCAAGGCACCCGCAATAGTGCTATTGGTATCACCATATACCAATACATAATCTGGTTTTTCTTCTCGCAAAACTTTTTCTATACCCTCTAGCATTTGCCCAGTCATAGCTCCGTGGGAAAGTCCATGGATATTAAGGTTATAATTGGCGCGAGGTATTTCCATTTCCTCAAAAAATATGTCAGACATATTTTTATCAAAATGCTGTCCCGTATGCACAATCACCTCCTCAAACCGGTGGGGATGTTCAGCAAAAACACGAGATAAGGTAGCAGCCTTTATAAACTGAGGTCTGGCGCCTACAATGGTTACTATTTTCATACTAGTTAGGCAAATATTTCATACTCCGCATCTTGTTCAGTAGCCTGCGAAAACGCATTTCCAATGAGTGGTTATTGGGGTAGTCTAATATTGTTTTAGGAGCCCTGGTCATAATTTCCTCAAACTCATCTTCAGTAAGATCTAATTTTTTAATTACATATTCCCTGTCCTCGGCAATCATTTTAGGATCGGCAGTAGGTTTCTTTAAAGCTTCCAATGCCTCTTGTCTGGTTACTTCCCCTGTAGACATCACAAGGCAAGACAAGTGCGCCTTCCTTTTATCGATTTTAAACTTATTGGGCAAAATATATGCTTGGTAAAAACGAGTATAAATGGACTCATAATGCTTTCCGCCGTAGTATACCCAACCCAGTTCATCCTGTATCAACTTCATAGCTTCATCTTTATTAAAGTCTATGTAATTGATAAAGGAAACACTACGTATGCCCCTAACTAAGTTGTGGTACAAAAACTCATGGATTGGTAGATGAGGGAATTTCTTTAGGGATTGCTTTCCGAATTTCTTTTGTACCCCTTTTATGTATTTCCAATCCAAATAGCCCCTTGCCCATGATGGTGGCAACATACCTTCGTTTCGGAAGTTCATTCCGCTTACTATGTATTTAATTCCATACCTAGCTGCAATCCTGTACAGGACAGCTAAAATAGCATGATCAGTAGGTATTTCACCATCGGGTGTTGAAGCCTTAAGGAAAGATAGCTGAAGGTCTTTGAACATTTCCCAGTCCAACACTTCAGTATAAAGGTCAATATCCAATTTGTCCAATATTCTTTCAATGTTCTTAACAGCCAGTTCAGAGTTCCAACCATTGTCTAAATGCACCGCCAGTGGGCACAAGCCTAATTGTTTTACTAACCAAGCAGTATAGGTACTATCCACACCACCACTTACGCCAATAATACAGTCATACTGTTTGCCTTTACCACTTTGCTTTATCTTTTCTACAATGGCTTCCAATTGCTTGGGAGCCTCCTCAGCTAGTGGTACCCTAATTTTTAGTTTTGAGGTAAACTCATAATAATAGTTGCAAACCCCGTTCTCATCAAAAGTAATATCAGGATCTCCAACTGTATCCATTACGGTTTTGGTACAAATCTGGTAAGGTCTTTCCATACGGTTCAGTTACATCGCTTTTAGGTCGCAAAACTTATACGACATTAATTATAGTAATTAAATAATCTATTATTACCGGAGAATTAATTAGCCAAAAAGACTAGCCATCTTTTCACTGGAGGGGAAATTAATTAATACCCCTTTGAGTGGGCCATGGTAAACAAACAAACTCCCTGCAGCCAAGGCGGTAGCTCCAGCACTATGCGCTTCTTTAAGGTGTTCCAGGTTACCAGCCCCACCGCATGCTACCAAAGGTATTTTTATAGCTTCTGATACTTTGCTTATGGTACTTAGGTCATAACCGTTCATCATACCATCATGGTCTACTGAAGTGAGTATTAACTCACCTGCCCCTGCTCTTTCAGCAGCTTTGGCATATTCAACTACATCAGATATGTCGGGCTTCTTCTTGGCGTGAGAATATACCTGAGGTTTACCCCATATGTTCTTTTTAACATCAATAGCTACCACTATGCTTTGATCTCCGAAAATGTCAGCTGCTTCACTTACCAAAGCCAAATTACTGAGTGAGACGGTATTAATGATTACCTTTTCTACGCCAATGGCAAATAACCTTTTTACATCTCTAATGGTAGATATACCTCCACCATAGGCCAAAGGCATAAAACACTCGGATGCAAACTTTTCAATAAGTTCAAAATCCGGTTTTTTCCCTTCTTTGCTCGCATCAATATCCATAAAGGCTAGTTCATCTACTCCTTTATCGTTAAAAAGCTTTACCGCATTTATGGGGTCGCCTATATACTTCGCCTTGTCAAACTTTACGGTTTTTACCAAACCTTGGTTTCTAAGCAGCAATACAGGTATAATTCTTACTCGCAGCATCAGATTTTTTCGATAAAGTTCTTCAACAAGTTCATCCCAAAGAAATGGCTCTTTTCTGGATGAAACTGCACACCCATTATATTACCTTTCTGGAGTGCGCATGTAAAATCACCACCATAGTTGGTAGTAGCTAAAATTTGGTCTTGATTTTGGCATAAGTATTTGTAGGTATGTACAAAGTAGAAACGGGCTTCACCCAAATCCTCAAAATTGGCAAACAAGGGTGAGTCTTTCCTGTAGTGTACTAAATTCCAGCCCATATGTGGCACCTTAAGTTCTTTTGGAACAATAAATCTCTTTACTTCTCCAGGTATAATACCCAGTCCTTTTAAAGTGCCTTCTTCACTACTATCAGCCAAAAGCTGCATACCTAGGCATATACCCAACATTGGTGTGCCTTCCACGGCCTTGTTCTGGATAATGTTTATCAGATTCAAATGAGCCAAATTACCCATAGCACGGTCAAACTTTCCTACACCAGGCAATATCAGCTTTTTGGCTTGTGCAATTACCTCCGGGTCGGAAGTGATCTCAGAATGGTAACCCAGTTTTTTAATCATGTTTCGGATGGACCCTAAGTTACCCATTCCATAATCTATAATTGTAATCATCCTAAACTACTTTACGTTGGTCAGACTTTTCTTTACCAAGTTGTTTACTATCAACTGTGGCTTGCCTGACTTACTGGCTTCGATCTTTTCTACTTCTTCCCAAATAATTGAGATACTGCTTTTGGTACGGTCTCTAAACTTAACCTCAAGTGCCTCCAATATGGCAGGTGTAAAGTCTTTGGTTGGAATATAGCGAATGGTAATACTTTCCAATTCGTTCTGTACCACCTGAAACTGCTTAATCTCTGGATAAAACTCAAATATTCCTGTGAAGGTATGTACTATAAGAGTTTTGCCATCGGGGGTTTTTATTAAATCGGTATTGCGCCCCACTACCCTTTCCAACAACGGAAAAGCCAAGTCTCTTTTTTCGGGATACAGGTCTCTAGGCAGCTTTACAGCAAGGTCACCGGTATCATACCTTACCAAAGGCATAGCATATCCATCCAATTTAGTGGCTATGGCCCTACCCATTTCGCCATCAGGCACTGGATTTCCTTTCTCATCTACAATTTCTATATGAACAGTTGGGGTATAGATGTAGAAATAAGGCAGGTCTTTCTTTTGTCCAACCATAATCCCTTCATTAAGGCCATAATCTTCAACTACTGTAGTGTCAAAAACATCCTCAATCAACTTTTTATAATGGTCAAATAGCTTGTCGCCTTGGCTCATGACTTTGTCAAACTTTATCTTTAAGCCGTGCTTTTGGGCTACTTGAGCCATTACATAAAGGCTGGAAGCAAAACCAAAAAGGTGATATCCCTTTTTGCCCTCTACTAGTTTAAGCTTTTCTAATATTTCAATCTCAGTAAGGCCAAATGCATCCACATATATGGTTGAAAGCATGTAATCCTTAATCTTTTTCAAGATTCCACGGTCGGGCGTGCACCCTGTTTGAACCAATGGTTTGCCTAAGTAATAATTGTTCCATTCCCACCAATTAATCAATATGGCCCTGAAGGTGGATTGCTCTTTTTTATCGATATAAACCACCGAACGGATACCGCTGGAACCGCTGGATTCATATTTAATGAGACTGTTTTTGTAAAATTGTTTTGAGATGTAGTCATCCGCTTTGTCAACCACATCAGTCTTGCCAATAATAGGAAACTTTTGAAGCCATTCAAAAGGATTTTCGTCTTGTTCTACATGACTGTAAGCTTTACAAGTAGCCGTTGCGTGTTTTAATAAATTTAAAAGCTTATCGTGGTGTACTTTTTCAAGCTCTTGTTCAGATAATTTGGAATAAGACCTTTGAATTTTTAATTGCTGCGTGACTTCACTCCCTAAAAGTAGATCGCCGAAAGAGAATAATACTTTATTTAAGAAAAGGGATTTAAAACCTTTCATTACTCGCTTCATTTACAAGTTATACGCTTTTCTCCATAAATCCACCATATAAACTTGCCTTACTAAGCTATTAGCTATGTAGTCATTATCCTGATAGCCTTTACTTATCGCCTTTATATCTATCCCTTCAAATAGCTCCCACGTTTCGGACTTACTAAGTCTTGAGGTGAAGTCATTGAAGCGTTCATCGGTTCTAAAATAGCTTTCCCAAGGAACACTAAATCCAAGTTTTTTAAAGTTGAGTACATCATTCGGTAATTTTTGTGCCACACTATTGGATAACAAGAATTTTCCTTTCTTCCCCTTCAATAAATGAACTGAATCAAGAGCGGGGATCATTTCCATTAAACGATAATCCATAAAAGGAACTCTACATTCTATACCTGCACCCATTGTCATCCTGTCATTTCTATCTAATACCGACGCCATGTGAATGAATAAATCCATGTACATAGCTTGCCTAGCAGGCTCTTTGGGATAAAGAGAAATAGCCTCAGTATATACTCTATTTCGATAATCAAAATTTTCAAGAGTTATTTCTTTACCTAGCATTTTAAAATCACGAGGATAAATATCGGAAGGATTGAGGTGCACTAAACTTCGTAGGTCATTACCCCTTGTATACCGAGATAATTTTTCAAACCTATTAACAATCGAGCCCTTATAAACATGCCCTAGAAAACCGGAAGCACCACCAACGAAACCTAATATTTTGTGATGATTCAAAGGCTTATATCTAACGTAGCCTCCCATAAACTCATCTCCTCCCTCACCAGAAAGTAAAACGGTTACATGTTTTTTAGCATAGCTAGATAAAGCAAGCATTTGAGCATCATTTTGATGCACTAAAGGCTCATCATGGTACCAAGATGCTTGATCTAAACACTTTAATAGTTCAGGACCCTTTAAAACTATTTCATGATAATTTAGCCCAAACTTACCAGCCACTTTTCGCGCCAAGTGCCCCTCATTATAATCTTTCTGTTCAAAAGCAACTGTAAAAGCAGCTAGGTTTTTTTGATTATTATGATTTAATGCCACTGCAACAGATCCAGAATCTAATCCTCCACTTAGCATAACTCCAACAGGAACATCACTAATTGATCTGTAGGATATGGATGAGTGAAAAGTATCCTCAAACCATTGATAAGGATTGCTAGGAACATTCTCCCTATTAGCAATGATCTTCTCGGCAAGATTCCACCATCGTCTCACCTTAAAATCGCCGTTAAGTTTAACTTTCCCGCAATAACCGGGTAAAAGTCTTTTTATATTCTTAAAGCAAGTATTCTCTCCTGCTACGTATCTAAAGAGTAAAAGCTCGTCAAGAACTTCATTATTTATTTCAGCATCTATTCCAATGGCAAAAAAAGCTTTAGGCTCCGAAGCGAAATAAAAGCTGTTATTCACTATTTGGTAATAAAACGGCTTTATACCTATTCTATCCCTAGCAATGAATAACTCATTTTGCTCTTTATCATAAATGGTAAATGCAAACATACCGTTTAGCTTCTCCAACATAGATTCGCCATACAATCTGTATAAATAAAGAAGAACCTCTGTATCCGACTTACTTCTAAAATTTACTCCTTTATTTTCTAATTCTTTTTTAAGTTCTAGAAAGTTAAATATCTCACCATTGAACACTATTGTATATCGTCCGTCAGAAGCAGTGAACGGCTGCGCTGCCAAATCTGATAAATCTATAATAGCAAGCCTTCTATGAGCTAAGCCAACGTTTTTATGCGCCAGTAAGCCATCACCATCAGGTCCTCTATGCTCAAGACTATCTCCCATCTTTTTCAAGACTGAAGAATCAACGCTTCTTTCTAAATCGAAATGAAATATTCCAGCAATACCACACATCAGTTAAACTATCTTAAACTTTCGGTTACTTTTTGCCATTTTGGCCATATTTTTTCCCACGAGTATCTTTCGGCATTAATCTTTGCATTTTTTGAAAGTCTTTCCTCCAGATCGGGGTTATTAAATAATTCAGAAATCTTCTTCGCACATTCTTTAGCATTTCTTTTAGCAAATAGTATACTATGCCGATTTTCCCAAATAAAAGGAATTTCGCCTACCTCAACGCTAATATTTGGGGTTCCACATGAAGCTGCTTCAAAAATAGCAACCCCAAAACTCTCATACCTTGTTGTTGTAAAGAATACTTGATGGTTTTGATAATATTTAAACAACTTATTGTTAGGGACATAACCTTCAATTCTAATGTCTTTTTCTACATTAAGTTCTTGCATTTTATGCTTTGCCCGAGCTAATCCACCTTTGTCTGGACCAATCATAGTCAAGGTAGCCTCAGGGAATGACTTCTTGATAATTGCAAATGATTCTATTGCTAATTCAGGATGATAACTTGGTTCAAACGAACGTACCCACAAAATAGAATGTGGTTTAACATTTGAGCGATCGTATTGGAAGTTTGACAAATCTGTAAAATTTGGAACATAATGAACTTCAAAGTTCATATTCTCCAATTCTTTTTTCAAAAACACAGAAGGTGTCGTAATAATATCAGCTCGAGAAAAGACTCTTTTTACCCATTCCGATTTTCGTTCTGCAAATTCCATAAATGCTCCACCTCTTATTGTAAAAACAATCTTCTTTCGAAAAATTTTAGCCATTCTAGAGACGATATCTTCAAAAATAAAAGACAAAAAACCAAAAGATTGAATATATACGGCATCGTAAGTATTAACTTTTAACATAAAAAAAAGCATACTCAATAACCTAAGTGGTTTACTTTTTATTTGGGACCTTGAAAATACTGTGTAGTCTTTTTCTGCAAAGCCTTTAACTAATTTACCCATTTGGTCTCGGGGAGTGCCATCAGGATTATAGGTGATTGGGCCTAAAAAAAGTATTCTTAGCTTCTTATGAGACATTATTATAAAGACTTTATTTTCTTGGCCGGAGTACCACCATAAAGGGCATTATCGTCAGAATCGTGCGTTAGCGTTGAGTTCGCTGCCAATATAGATCCTTTTCCTAAGCTAGACGTTCCTACTAACATAGAGTGTGCTCCCAACCAGCTGCCCTTACTTACTTTGATATCGCCTGTTTTATTTCCACCAAATCTATAGGTTTTGCCAGGTATGCGAGTATGGGTTTCGCTAGCTAGGATGCAATATGGCCCAAATAAAACCTCATCTTCTATTATAATATTCCCGTTCATCCAACAACCACATGCAATGTAAACATCATCTCCTATCTCAATTAGCGATGAATCATAAAAACATACATTTCTACCTATCCCTAAGCCTTTACCGCAATTCTTAAAAAAAGGACGTGCTAAAAAACCTCTTAAGTTGATAAAAATAACATTGTCTGGCAACCAATTAGTTAGAACTAATATAAAATGAAGAGGCCACGCATACCTCAATAATCTATACCACTTTTTCATTCAAAAAGTCTTTTGTCACAGTAAGTAGTTTGTTAGTCTGATTTTCTAGTGTTACAATTTTAACCAATTCATATGCATTATTTACTATTCCTTGTCTTTTCTCCGTTTCCAAAATATAATGCCTTATTGCTTCTGCCAAAGGAAGGACCTCTCTTGGTTCAACTAATAAGCAATTCTCCTCACTTTTTAGATACTCGGGTATTCCGCCCACACTTGTCGCAACTACAGGCAATCCTTTAGCCATTGCCTCCCATATAGTTCTTGGGAAACCCTCATGATAAGAAGGAAGAACATAGATATGTGCAATTTCATAGTACCCGAATAGTTCAGGACCTACTTTTTTTCTGCCATGAAATAAAATCTTTTCGCTAACACCATTATCTTGTGCTTTGCTTCTTAAACGCTTTTCAACTGGCCTATCTTTATCCTCTTCCCAACCCACAATGTTTAGTACTACATTAAAGTCTTTATTCAATATAGCTAACGCATCAACCAACTCAAAGAGTCCTTTCGCCGGATCTATTCTTCCAGTATAGAGCAACTCTACTTTAGCACTTGAATCAATAAACTTTTCAACTCTTTTTATATCTGAATTTGATATCGTAGTTGTTGTAATTAAGTTTATTTTTCTTGCACGTGATTCATACTTTCTAAGCAGTGCCGGTGAATTCACTAAAACCATAGATTGACTTATAATCCGGTTAAATTGGCTATTATAAATCTTTAAGTATAGGTAAATTATCCTATCTCTCAAAGTTGATTCTTTTAAGTGCTCCGCCCCCTCAAGGTAGTCACCGACAATCATTAAGAACACAGGTGTTTTCTTAAAAAAATTCTGAAAGCTGGTGGCTAGTGGCGTTGGTGATCTTACTATGATACAGTCACAATCTACTTGTTTATTAAAGTTCTTAAGAGTCAACGAAGGCAAAAAACTTCGATGCCATGCCGGCTTTGCTACACCTAGGTTTATCCATTTGATACTGTCTTTTCGTAATTTATAATCCGCGAATTCATAATTTTCTTCTAAAGCCTCATGCATTAGCAGCGTAAGGCTAGTTACATTTGACGCCAAAGAGTCTAAGAATACCCCTAAATAACTAGGGATATACAATCCATCGTTCTTTCTAACCATGGGAATGTGATAGTAAAAACCTAACTTCATTTAGCAACTAATTTTGTATCGACGGCATGCGCAAGACCTATAATGAACCATGTTCCAGAGCCAGTTAGAGACGAAATAACATAAAAGTAAATGGATAACGTAAGCATGCAAATCAAGGGTAAGTCATCAAGAATAAATCCTCCAAATAAGATTTTTGTTAGAGCAGGTTTTACACTGATCCAAAGGATCAAAATCAATAAACCAAGTCCAACATAACCTCCCTCAGCCAATTGCTGAGCATATGAGTTATGCGCAGATCTTGAATTATAAAAATTTGTACTATACCCACCTAGCCTTTGGACATCATTAAGCCCTGATAACTCGGCATCGTAATTCGTAAAATTGAAAATGCCGATACCAAATAAGGGATACATATTTGAAATTTCAAAGGCTTTTTTGACCATAAGTTCTCTTAATAGCCAAGATTTGTCCATTTCCAAATCACCCTCATTTCCTGATTTACTTATTAAACTCGCTGCTCTTGGATTAACCGTTTCAACTTGTTGCGCAAGACGTTCCATAAATGGACTATTCTCCAATTGTATCCAAACGAGTGACAAAAGAGCGAGAGCAATTACACCATAGCGATAGAATGCTTTAAATCGTTTGGAAACAATTGACCCTATCAATAACATTTGAAAAATAATAAGAACAAAGCCTGCCCTACCATTTGAAAATAAAATTCCAAGAACGAAAATCGCAAGGAAAAACCAGGTATAAGGTCTTAATTTACTAGATCGCATGTGCCAAAAAATAAGTGGTAAAAAATTTAAAACATTGAACACAACGCCATTTCTACTTTGTGCGAAATTCAAGGCTACAACAGGGGTCGTAAATTTCAAAGGGACAAAGTAAAAGGTAAAAATGAGCATTAACAGCCCTATGAAAATATACCTAGAAATTTGATTCCAATCTATGAGGGTATAGTTGGATTTAACAACTAGTGCTAGAATAATCCAATACGAAAACTGAATTAATCCACGTAAAGTCTCTAAAGGACTCACTGGATTCATTAATGGTGGATGAAAAATAGAACTGACAATTGACGCAAATAAAAAAAGCCAAAACCAAATATTACTCTTATCTGCTCTTATAAGCGTAATATTTCTAGATATGTAGTACTGTGCAATAAGTAAAAAAATAAAAAAAGTAATGCTTAGTCCAAAGACGTCTAAAACAGGAAAGGCCAGAAAGAAAGCAAACCAATTAAACAATGTTTGCACCCTGGTCGGTAACTTTATTCTATTGGCATCCGCAAAAGTTTTCTTTCTAATTTTAATTTGTAAAGCCTCAGTATTTTCCAAACTAATTGATTTCCTTTTGTGAACGCAAGTCCTTATTCGCTTCTGTTATCCAAAATTCATTGTGTGATAATCTAGCCTTAAACCTAAAGCTTTATCTTATTGCAAGACGTCAATCACAGCATACTTTTCGTTAAAATTAAAGGAATGTAAGCCATTTACTTTAAAATTAAAGTTAGGAGATACACTCTGTTGAAGGACTTCTTTATAATTCTCCTTCGAGAGTTCAGTTATTTTATACAAATTCAGGCCAGCACCGTAACCACCTGATCCGTTTTGCGCTACTCTATACCAATCTCTCTTGTACCGGAATATGCTTCCCGCATTTCGTCCTCCGCGAACATCTTTTAAAAAGACACCTTTCCCTACAGGCTGAAATTCATCGACCAAAGAATTGGACCAAAAAACATATAAGTTATCTGCATTATTCAACTTCTCATTGCGGCTAATCGATGTAAAAAGAAAATACAAACCATCAACTTTGTGAAGAACGGTATCCACAGCAGATACATCCTTCATCAAGACTTTGCTGAGTTTCCATTCGTGAGGAAACTCGGTACACTCATATAATCGAATTTCATTTACACCCCTTGTTTCAGGTATCATATAAAGCCTGCCATGATCATTAAAAAGAAATGGGAAAGATAAATGAAAGTCTTCTTGGAGCGCCACTCCCCTTTCGGAAAGATTCTCCAAATTCATGAAGCCAATATGACCTTTACCGGAGCGGATATGAGCCTCCTCATAGAATACGTAATGTTTATCCCCCCGGGCAATAACAAATGGGTCTGCAGTGAAGAAGCCTTTGCGGTTAAGGATTGGCTTGTACTTGTAAAGTAAAAACCTGTGTTCTGCTTTTGCAAAGCTCAACATCCACACTGCCTGGCTGCGATTAAAAACTTTTCTCTGAAAATTCCGGAATACAAGCTTTGAAATCAAAACAAGTTGTTGCCTTATATTTGGCACTTTGTAGAGATGATTAGAATAAAAAAGACCTTCGGAGAAATTATTTTTAGGAAGCTCTTGGTTTGCTATCAAGTAATCCAAATTCAATAAAATCATTTCTAGACTCTTGTAGTACAAATTATAATACGTCCGCGTTATGCTGAACCGATTGACACCAAGCGTAATTTTATCGATGACTTCTCCACCATCAAGTGTTTTGTTCAACTTTTGAAGAATACATCCAACCGTTGTCTGCCCTTCATAAAATTCCCAAAATAACGAAGGCTTGCCTCTGTAAAAGTCATTATCGCCATGATGCAAGGACCATATTCCAAACCTACTAAGATCTAGAATCGCACCCCCAATTATACCCCAACCAACCCGAATAAATAGATCTATATTTAACCTTTTGACTTTATCTAATTCTTGTTTATTCGCTAATATGGTGTACAATCCATTCTTTTTGGTCTCAATGTGAATATTACGATCGTTATCTGAATCCATCTTCACGTAATCAAGAGGATAATCGGATACACCGAAAATTTTTTTCTCGACTTTTAAGTAGCTGGCAAACAAGCGATAATCATTTGTGTCTTTCTTCTTTTTTTCCTGGATAGGAGATTCAATAAGAAAAAACAAATCAATCCCTTGGCGTTGCTCCAAGCTCTTTAAAAGTTCAGAATAAAACCTTGTAATATTTGTTGAACTTAGTAATACTCCAATATTCATTGACGTGAGTTTTTGGCATTTGAAATATCAAGAAGTGCACGATTTTTCCATCTCGTTTCATTTTCGAAACAGAACTCATATTCCATTGCTTCGCGCAGACCTTCCCAACTTCCTCTAAGTGCATCCTTTGCCCTTTCATCATTATGAAAGACTTGTCGATATGCTATAGGAATAATCCTAAACAATGAAAAAAAGACGAAATAAATGTCGGAGAATAGCAATGATTTGCCCAGAATTCGTGCCCTTTCCAATGACAAGTATCTTCGAGAAAAGAGGTACCTTTTTGCATTATCGTATTCATTTTTTAAATAATGACTGTATCCATCATCATTGTGCCAAAAGTAGTGACAGTTCAAATAAACCACCTTGCCGACTGTTGTTAGGGTAATACCCATCATCGAGTCTTCACCTCTTCCCAATTTTTTATTGTAATGAGAAAAAAGAAAGAAGTTAAAATTCTTATAAAGGCTAGAGCGACGGACTGCAAAAGAGCCGCCACTTAAAAATTGAATGCTATCTAAATAATCGCATTTCGGAAACCCACCACGAATACCGCATGGACCTAGTTGACCTACGGGCGGGTTTGGATAAAACGTCAAATACTTTTTTATTTTATCCATCAAAGACCCGTTTGAAAAAACTCTTTTTTTTCGAATATAATCAAGAGATTGTTTAGTATTCGGCTTATTTTTCCAAACTAAGTTTATCGCAGAAACTTCCTGACTTGATTCGAAAATTCGTATAACTTCATAGACAAAGGATTGATCAACAACCTCCATATCATCGTCTAAATAAATAATAAATTCGGCCGACGAAAACAGATAACCAACGTAACGTTGATACGGTTGGTTTTTATACGAACTGTCAAATTGTTTTATAAATGGGCATTTTGAAAAATCGTTACCTCCTGAATCTACAACAATAATTTTTTTGCCCGTTATACTATTCAAAGTTTTTGCTAAAGCAATTACTTTATCGGGGCGATTATAGCTCGTTAAAATAATATCGACCATAAGTTATGTTATCAATTTTTCTATTGGGTAAGTTTCACCCCCAGAGCTATAGCCTCATTTTTCAATTTATGCGGTAAATTCAGCTTCTTGTATTTCCGAATAATCTTTCGGTCAGGTTGAAGGTTTTCGACGCTTTTGAAAGGCTGTGCCTCAAAATATCCCATGCCCAACGTATTTCGAAACTTCCAGTTACTTGGGTCATCACCTAATAAAGTTGTAGCTATCATACCAATTGAACACATCCGAAACCAGGTTGCATACGAATTTGATGAAGCTAATTCTTCTTTCATGCCGTTGGCAGTTGTTGGTTTTTTTGATGATTCATTTTCATAGAACCCGCCATCGGAATTTTGGTATTGGATCAACTCATTAAGATGATACAACAAGGCCTGCTCCAATTCATAACTATCCGGCATGAAATTAATCGTTTTACAAGCCAATTCAACAAAATCAATAGACAAACAAGCTGTAAGAGGACCCTCGAAAAGAAATGGAATAACATTATTGCCTATAACATCTTCATAATTCATCGGCTCCCCCAAATAGTGATGTAAATGAAAGTTGTGCACCGCCCCAGCCATGGATTGAAGTCTATTTTTTCGAGAAACTCCCAAATTTTCAAAACCACCTAATTTAGGGTTCTGTACTTGATTATGCCACTCTAGCATTTGGTATAGCCTCTCTTTTGCTGAGGATAAGCCGTTATCATTGCATAATGCCAAATAACTGGCAACGTTGACGATATTATTTGATTCTTCCCATGGTCGGACCAATGATCTTTGGTTGAGCCATCTCTGCAAATTATCCGCATCCAGATAATAGTCCATATATTTAGATTGGAAGTCGGTATTGGGATCAATAAGCAAAGCTGCCCCTACAGAATAGTTATAGCAATGCAAAAGCATATACTCCCGAGATTTGGCATAATCTATACTATCCAATGAAGTAGGGAAATATAGGCCATCCGATGTGCGGTGGGAGTTGAGTGCGTCTAGAATAAATGTTTTTTCTTCCTCATCCTTCCAATGTTTACCGAGCAACAAGTTCTTAAGATAGCACGTAGACCATGTACCATACAGCAAAGCAGCTGGATGCTTTTCAATATTATGGTTTGCTGTATATTTATACCCTCTAGGAGTTTTAAGTTGATACGGTAAACCAAGAGCCATTTGCCTTGACTTTTTTATGTGACTTATTAACTTTGAATTCATCCTTTGTTTTTCATTTGATTATTGATACGTACTCCTCAATTAAAACAGATAATGCATGTTCTTCTTCGACTTTTAGTCTCGCAGCTTTACCCATAGTACCAATTAACTCTCTATTTAAAATTAGTTTCTCAATATTATCTAACCAGTCTTGTTCAGTAGCACAATGAAAACCGTTAATACCGTCATCTACAATAGAACTATTAATGCCTACGGGCGATACTAAGGCAGGTATACCAACAGCCATGTATTGTAATGCCTTTAATGCACTTTTATATCTCTGGAACTCATCATCTATTAGAGGCATTAGCCCAATATCCATGGCCTTAATAGATTGCACCTCCGTTTCTTTGGACCAAGGACAAAATCTTACATTAACGTTCTTAATTTTTAGGTGCGGATTGGAGTTCTTAATTAAAAGTACCTCAATAGGATACTTTTCGCCTAGTTTTTCTAACATAGGAATAATAGTTGGAAACGTTACATCATATGATCTGTCCGAACCTGACCAACCGATAACTAACTTTTTTGTTTCTGAAACGACCCTTTTAGGTGTATAGGTTCTCAAATCTATACCCATTGGAATGACTTTTATATTTCCATTATAACTTATCGCATACTCCTTCAAATATCTATTGCTAACGATTATGCCCTTTAATTCTGGAAAAAAAATCTTGAACTTTTTATCCCGTTGTCTACCTGAACTTAAAAAGATCGCATCATCTAAGTCTAGATATATATTTTTATTAAAAAAAAGAAAATATTTCTCCATCCACATAATGCGAACTGTCGGAGATAAGTCCTTATTGAGAATCACAGCATCATAAAAAGGCAATCGCAAACCATTATATAATACAGACAATACCCTTATAGGCTCAATTAACCGCGCAATAATCTTATTAATCAAATTAGAAGGATATGCAGGAGAATAGTGTCTCATTGGATAAATAGCTGTATAGTTCATTTTATACCCCTTCTTAGCAAACTCTTCTTCGTATTGCAAAAACCTAAATCTACCTGATGGCCCATACCAAGTACTTAAGAAACAAATAACCTTCATTCTTTATGATTTAATCAATTTAGATAATATCTCATTTGCTGCACTAACACAAGTGGTTACCTTACCACTAAATACTGAGTATATGTTCTTTTGATGAGTAATGATTAATGTAGGTCTTGCATCGTCCATTTCTTGGTTTGGAAGTATCATTTTCGTGGTAATCCAAGAATCAACACAAGTCATGTCTTCCAAAACTGGGAAATAAGTTTTACACGCTTCAACGATATCGCTTTCAATTCTTCCATCAAAAACGTTCCATCTAGGCTTTTTAAATCCTTTATCAGATTCTAACACGGATTCTTTCACATGTGATAATATATACTCTCCTTGCACAAAACCTCTTGGCAAAATAGAACAAAATGGTCCATCCATGATTGTAACACCATACATTGGTATTTTCTTTGTTGTCTTAAGAATAGGCAGAACAAGAAGTTGAAACTTCGATGCTAAATCTTGATCCAAAGCCATACTTAGTACATCACCTAAGCCTGAATAAGTTGCATTTATTAAGTTTTTTCCTCTAACGACGTAATCGTTGTGTAGTGTAACTGCAATATTAGTATCCGATAAATTATCAATTCTTACTATTCCCGCATTTCGTAGAATTCGTATGTTACGTAGTTTTCGTATTCTATTTAAAATGTTTACGCGTAGGGTTTGATAATCAAACGCTGGTTCATAAACCTTCCAGCATTGTTCAATTATACTTCTGTTCAGGAGATTTTTATCAGGCCAAGCTTCCTCTAACGGAATGCCTAAACTTTTTGAAAAATCGATAAATTCACTCGCATTTATGTGTGAATTATTTTTTGAAATTGCGTAATACTTAGTGAACGAATCAATAATACAATCGCCGTAATATTTTAAGAAAGCATCCATGCCCTCTATAGACTCTTGACCTGTTTCTTTACTCCTGGGGTAATGGTAACCGTAGTGGATTCTGTTTTGGTTAACTAATGACGCCTCCTTGAGTACATCCATATTCTTTTCTAATACAGTTACACAAATACCATTTTCCGCTAGAACTATGGCAGTAGTTAACCCAAATAATCCACCACCAATGACAATCGTATTATTATCCATAAATCATACCTCCATTTAAGTGTAGTATTTGTCCCGTAAAATGATCGGTTCTTAAAATGAAATCGATGCCTGCCACACACTCCTCAAAAGTAAGTAACCGTTTATTCAAAGTTTTATCAATATGCCGTTGTTTAAAATCTTCTGTCATTCCAGCATAAACCGTTGAAAACTCAATTAGACTTGGCGATATAGCATTTACCCTTGTCCTAGGTGCAAGATCTCTAGCTAAAGTCCTAACAAGGGAATTGACCGCTCCTTTTACTGCAGCATAAGCTGGATCATAACTACCTTGCCAAGCTGCAGGTGAACTAATGAAAGTAATACTCGAGTGTTCTCGAAGTAGTCCTGAGATTTTTTTTATTAATAACATAGGACCAATGACGTGAATGCCGAACATTTTATTCAAATGAGTTTCTTTCATTTCTTGAATATTATGTTGCGGCTCATATCCTGAAGTGATAATTAAATGATCCAATTCTAACGAAGGCATTGAATCAATAGATAGAGGATCCAATAAATCTACATACACAATATTCTCTGAAATATTTGAGCTTTTTGTTGTACTCCCAAAAACGTTGAACCCATCTCTATTCTGATAAAATAAATGTATTGCACTACCCAAAGATCCACCAATACCAACAATAAAAATATTTTTTTTCTTCATTATTTTCTGAATATCTTCTTCCGTAATTTAAGAATCAATCCCACGAAAGACTTAGATTTAGCATCTTGTTTTAATAGGCTATTTTCTTTAGAATACCTTGAAATCATGTGCACCAAGTCTTCTTTTGATAATTGAAAATATTTTTCTATCGCAGGATAGACTTCTTCTATGCGATGGGGTGCCTGAAGTGATTGAAATGGTTCATTATATGATAGCAAATTTTCAGGATACAATGTGTGCCCATGTTCTTTCCGAAATTGCACCATTTCTTTAATCAACAAACCTGCTCTTTTTATTGAGCAAGAACTCATATATAAAATATCTTGTAATTGATAATCTTGATACAACATCCTGTTGGAATCAACTCTGCGCATGCTCTCTACAGTTGACTGAATTTGATCTTTTGTGTTAATTAACCAAGCAGTTCCATAAAATTGAGGTACATTTAAGTAATCGATTATTGCTACAGGTTTGTGGTGTAACATGGCCTCCACTACCACTGTACTCTGCGCTGATATTACTATATCTGCATCGTTTATTAATGGTACGAGTTCTTTACTTTCCTTAAGACTCATTTCGTTTTCAACATCTACTAACTTTGCTAAGTTTCTTGCTAATCGCCAAATAACTTTAATATTCTCTTGTGTCTTGAAATACGCCTTTAAATCGCTCAATGCTTCAACGAATGCACTCTTTTGCCTATCGCAAAACCAACCTTGCCTAGTTGAAGTAACCAATACTGTGTAGGTTCCATTCTTTTTAATATTTTTTTTATTTATGTTTTTCTTCGCATTTTCTATTTCTTCTTGCAGAATGGGAAAGCCAACTACTTCAACTCTACTTTTGCTATTCCAAGAAGCTATTAAGCGAGCACTTTGATGACCTATCACTGCGATCTTATCCGTCAATATGGGATGAAAATGAGTTGCACCACCGCTTCCCCCATATTTCTCTCCTTCATATTGAATTATCCAGTCTAAAGTACCATCCTGAAAAAGTAATGTTGGAATTCGCAGTCTCTTGGCTTCCAAGAGGACTCTAGCTATATCCGCTCTCCAATCACTAACAGTCAATATTATATCAGGATAAGGTTGGCTAAGCTGAAATGATTCATCCACTACAATATATTCAATTTGAATATGCTCCAAAGCTTCTAAAGGACTAATGATCTTGTGCTCATCTTTAACAAGAGCTACTGCGTGTATCATACAATTTTACCTTTAACCACCATACGAAATGTATGTTCTTTAAAAAATATTCTAATAAATACAAAAAGTTTAAGACTCATTACTAATAGCCATAATAGACCACGCAAAACCAACGTATCTATATGGGTCGCTATAACAAGAGCAATATATCCCGTCAACAATACCAGCGCCAATTGAGCTATGTTCCGCTTTATAAAATCACTCAATACTTCAATAGAATATTTACGGAAAATATATAAGAACGCCGTAAATTGAACTATAACACCAGATATAAAGGTTGAAGCAACAATACCGTTAATGCCATACCTCAAGCCCAAAAAATAAGCTAATAGTAAATTAAACAGCCCCTCTAAGCTACTTGAAATCGCCAATTCCTTTGCGATTAAATTAGATGACAAGAATGCTCGATAGGTGATTTTCCAAGCATGAAGGGACAAGTTAAAAAACAACAATAGACTTAAATATAATCCTCCGTATTTTTCAAGGCCAACCCACATCTCAATTATCCAACTATTATATAAAACTATACCACCCCCTACAAGACATGTTAAAAAGACTGAAATTAGGGATAAATTTTTAAACTTAGACAATGCTTCACGATTCTCGCCTTGACCTAACATTCTGCCGAAGTACGGCCGATAATTATTATTGAATTGAAACACAAACGACTTAGTAATTTCAAAAAATTTTCTTGTGATCACAAGTATTGTTATCGCTTGTACACTTATAATTGTGCCTGTAAGTATGTTGTCAAAACGCTCTATAAACAGAGTTGAAAATCCGCCTAAAGCGAACCATACGCTTATTTTCCATACTTCCTTTAAAGTATTAAAGTCAATATCTTTTAAAGAGAAATTTATCTGAGGTTCTAATTTCCTGACTAAATAGAACGATTGAAAGAAATTAATTAACTGAGTTAGAAGTGTAACAACAATAAGAAACTCAATCGTTGGGTAATGTTCTAACAGTATAAATATTGAACCAAATCGAATCACTAAAGCAATTATACTCGCAAAATTATTTCCAGCTATTTTTCTCCTAGCATATAAAATGCTTGAAATTGACTTGGTAATCATGGTAATAAAAAGAGAAAATGCGGCAATCACAATTGCGTTTTTCAAAACAGCATTATCTACATCTACATTTTGGAATAATAATGAAGGATTTAATATTAAGGAGAGAGCAATAGCTGTAGCAATCAGACTAATAATGACTTGGGCATAAAATAAAGTTGAAACTATTTTATTTATTCTTTTTATATTATCTAATTCTCTCGATAAAAAGGAAAGCATTCCTCCGGTGAATCCAAAGTCTAGTACTTGAAAAACCATAATAGACTCTAATACTAGTATAAATACCCCATATTCGGCGTTATCAAAAAATTTAAAAATATGCCGAGTTATAAATATAGATGCTACTAAAGATAGAATGTTGTAAGCATAACTTGTCAGTAAGGATAATTTGTAGCTCTCAATGTTTTTTTTAATTTTCATGTTCAAGCTAGATTAGCTAAACTTCTTTATATAAACCCCTTTTTGAATTAAAAGCTCATTGTTAAATCCAATAAATGAAATTCCATTGACTTTGGCAGCGTCATAATCGTTAATCGAGTCTCCAATTAAGACTATATTTTCTTTTAGATATTGATTTAATTCTACTACCTCTTTAACGAGAAGATTTTTCGGTGTGGGAGAACCATTAATACTCTTAAAAAAATGATCAATCTTTAATGCTGAGCATAATCCTCTAAGCTCATTGCTATCAGAACCGGAGACTATATGCATTTCTTTTCCTGAGTTATACATTTCCTCAATAAAAGCGACAGTCTCAGCAATCAATAATTCCGGGTTAACCAATAAATCCTTCATTATAGAGCTAAATTGGCCAGCCAGTTCGTTTATCTGTTCGTCTGTAGTAGGCTCTTTTCTGATTTTCTCAAAAAAGTATCTGAACTTCACGTATCTAGACCATCCACCATTTGCATTATGGAAGTCTATCAGCTCTTCCACCTGCTTGGTAGGATATTGTTTTAGAACCTCTCTAAAGCCTTGTTCGCGAACGGAATTGGATTCTATGATCACGCCATCAAAATCCCAAAGAATAAACTTGAAGTTACTTGGCTTCATTCTGTAATCTTTTTACAACTTTATCTACATCCTCAGGGTTATCTACAGCAATCGAGTTTTGCGAAAGCTCCAACATCCTTACTTCATAGCCTATTTCCATAAATCTCAATATTTCGATATCCTCCGCTTTCTCAAGAGGGGTTTTGATATTAGCCTGATTGAATTTTTTCAATGCTTCTGCTGGAAATGCATACACACATACTTGACGATATCCAAAAATGAAATTCTTTGTCTTGTTACCAGGAATTGCACTGCGAGACATATACATCAGCCTACCATCAGGTCTGAAAACCACCTTGGGAATGGATTCACAATTATAGTCATCTTCACTGTCCAATGGGCAAAAGCCATTAATGATTTCACCTCTGTATCTTTTTAGGTTAGAGAGTATGGTAGTTATATCCTTTGGATTTAAAACGGGCTCATCGCCCTGTACATTGATGTAGTATTCGGCATCTATTTGTTCGGCTACCTCAGCTACTCTATCTGTACCAGTCAAACAATGCTCAGAAGTCATTACTACCTTAGCCCCAAACGATTCTGCTACTTCTTGAATACGGGAATCATCCGTAGCTACATAAACCCTATCGCTAGGCACTGCTTTTAGACATTGCTCATATACCCTTTGAATCATAGGCTTACCAATAATATCAACAAGCGGTTTGCCTGGTAAACGGGTTGATTTAAAACGGGCTGGTATTACAACTATATAGTCCTTCACTTAATCAATATATTGATAAATCGTAGAGCGAATAATATTCTTGTATTTTGTGGGCGTAAGCGATAAACATTGAGCCTTTTTTGCAACGTCATCAAACAATTGAGAGTTCTCAGTAAAAAGCTCTTGGTCTTTTCTGGCTATGGTACTGCCAGTATAGCCATCATAACCTGTGAGATATATTGTTTCAGCGCCTAACTGGAGAGCCCCTTGTATTGCAATGGCTGTATGCGAATCATTCACTATGCCTGTAAAATCCACCTCGGCCAATTCAAAGGTTTTTTTCCTAACTACATCCGGCACATAAGTTCCCATTTTACGTGGATAGGGAGGCAAAATACACTGCCCGTGGAAGTCTTCAAGGTCTGAGAATACTTTCTCTAACCTCGCTCCCTCGTTACCTACCAAACAGAAAAACTGCTGGTTCTTAATATCCTTATAAGCTGTTGCATTTTTACTTGAGGCATGTATCACGCAGATATCACTGACGTTACGGTCTAAAAAGCTCAACATAGCTTCTTTATGCTTAATAGCACTTGGACCACCGCCAATTATTACTACACTTTTAAAGTAGGTCTCAGGTTCAAAGCTTGAGAACTTATCGTTGTCTTTTTGTTTCTTACTTTGATTGCTAAGCGCTCTAATGATACTGTTTATGGAATAGTAGCGCTTCGATACCCACTCCATCACCTGTTTTTGTGGCAATGAGCTAGCACCTGAAACCATATAAGGCAATGATGTTCCCCATTTATATTCATCCTGAAGATCTTGGAAAACTGCAGTTACTTCACTCAATGGGTTGAAGTCTACTTCTATATTATTCTTTTGATTTAATACTGTAAGTAGCAACTCTGTCTTTAAGTTCCCTGCTCCCCTGCCCATTCCAGTAATAGTAGCATCTACTATATCCACACCTTCTTCAATGGCCACCAAGGTATTAGCCAAAGCCATCTCTAAATTATTATGACCGTGGAAACCAATTTTCACATTAGTTCTGGCTCTTACTTTTTGTAAAGTTGACTTTACATCTTCAGGAAAAACTCCACCAAAAGAATCTACTAGATAGAAATAGTCCACAGTGCCATCCAAACACTGCAACTTATCCATCATTTCAGGGTGGTTATCCCAAGTGGACATGTACATAACATTAAATGCTACCTCAAAGCCTTTGGCTTTTACTTCTTGTGCCAATTCTATAGCCCTCAAGAAATTAACGGGGTCAATGGCCATCCTCACCATATCAATAATGCCTTGGCATGGGTCTAACAGCATATCCACCATGTCTATACTTATATCCTTTTCGTTAAGGATTATAGCCAGTTTTTTGTTGCTGTGCTTTTTTAAAAAGCGAAGTGTTTGCGGTGGGCAATAGTAATACTCACCGTTATAATCCTTCAACTGTGGATTTCGGTAACCTACTTCCAAATAATCCACAGGAAGTGAGTTGAAAGACTTTAAGTAGGTTTTGACATGCTCGCGGTCAAAATCCCAATTGGTGTAATAACCACCATCGCGTAAGGTACAATCTAAAATTTTCATGATTCTATGCCCTTTATAAGAATTTCTAAACGCCGAAAGAGAACCATGTTAAGCCTTATTTTTTGAACCATCGCAATACCAATTATAAACTTCCTGTAATCCTTGCTCAAATCTAACTATTGGGTTATACCCTAAAAGTGACTCTGCCTTACTTATATTAGCTTTACTATGTCTCACATCACCAGATCTTTCCGATCCGAAGGTAACCGTAACTTTCCTTTCAGCAATGTTTTCAAGCATTCCGACCATTTGATTTAATGTTATCTGATCACCACAAGCACAATTATATATTTGATTCAAAGCGTCGTCATTATCGGTAAACAAGCCAAGTTCATTTATTAAAACGGCATTATCCACATATGTGAAATCACGACTAGTTTCACCATCCCCATTAATGGTAATCTCACCATCTTCTATAAATGCCTTGCAAAATATAGGTATCACAGCTGCATAAGGATTATCTGGATTCTGCTTGGCTCCAAAAATGTTGAAATAGCGGAAACCTATCCAGTCCAAGCCGTAAGTTCGCCCGAATACTTCCGCATATTGCTCTATTGCAGCTTTACTTACAGCATAAGGCGATAATGGCTTGCCAATTTTATCTTCCACCTTGGGTAATCCCGGGTGATCTCCATAGGTACTGCTTGAAAAAGCCAATACAATGCGATCTACGCCTTGCTCCTTCGCAGCATAAAGCATATTCACTGTACCGCCCACATTGACTTCATTAGTACGCATGGGATTTTCAATACTACGTGGTACGGATCCTAGAGCTGCTTGATGAGTGATTTTATCTATCCCTTCACAAGCTTTTAAACAAGTTCCATAGTCACATATATCGCCTTGAATAAACTCAAACTTAGGGTGCGCTGCGAATTCTTCGATATTTTCATAGTACCCATTGGAAAGGTCATCTAGAACACGAACAAGAGCAACTCGTTCATCCTTGAGAAAATGTTCAACAAGATTAGATCCAATAAATCCTGCTCCACCAGTAATGAGGAGATTGATTGGCTTCATATCATTCGTCATTAAAGTCGTGCATCTATAGTATGGACAGGTAAAACTCCCTTTACATCATAAAGTATCCCCTCGTCAACGAGTAGACTTCTCAGGTCTAGCTCTAAATATTCCTTATGTGCCACAGTTAATATTACTGAATGGTACTTCTTAATATAAATTTTATCAATAGGCAAGAATCCAAAATCATCACTTACCTCTTCGGGATTCGCCCAAGGATCATAAACGTCTACATTTACGTTGTATGACCGCAACTCCTCATAAACATCTATGGCGCGAGTATTTCTAATATCAGGGCAATTCTCCTTGAATGTGAAGCCAAGCATTAGCGCATTCGAGCCCAAAACAGGCAAGGAGCGTTTCATCATCAACTTAACAACCTCACCGGCAACATATTTACCCATATCATCGTTTAGTCTGCGGCCGGACAAGATGATTTCAGGATGATAGCCTGCTTCTTGGGCCTTTTGAGCTAGATAATACGGATCCACACCGATACAATGACCCCCAACTAAACCAGGTTTAAATGGTAAGAAGTTCCATTTTGTTCCGGCAGCCTCGAGAACTGCATGGGTGTCTATTTCAAGCTTATTAAAAATCTTTGCAAGCTCATTAACAAATGCAATATTGATGTCTCTTTGACTGTTTTCAATCACTTTAGCAGCTTCAGCTACTTTAATCGAAGAAGCCACATAGGTACCAGCGGTTATTACTTCTTTGTAAAGATTATCTATGATCTCAGCAGCTTTGGGAGTTGAGCCTGAGGTAACTTTAAGAATCTTGGTAACTGTTCGCTCTTTATCTCCAGGATTTATCCTTTCTGGGGAATAACCCACAAAGAAATCTTCATTTAATTTTAATCCTGATACGCTCTCTAAAACGGGAACACACTCATCTTCCGTTACGCCAGGATATACAGTGCTTTCATAAACCACAAAATCCCCTTTCTTTAGAACTTTTCCGATTGATTCAGATGCCTTTATTAACGGAGTAAGAACTGGTCTTTTATTCTTATCTGTGGGGGTTGGAACAGTTACTATGTAGAAATTGAAATCTTCTATATCACCAACGACTGTCGTACAGTAAAGACCTTTCCCATTTGCTTCTACAGTTAATAAATCCGCTGAAATGACATTTTTAAGATTTTCATCCTCTACCTCGAGGGTGTGATCGTGTCCATCCTGTAACTCTTTAACTCTGTTAGAGTTAATGTCGAACCCAACTGTAGGGTACTTTTTTCCAAATTCAACAGCTAGAGGAAGACCTACATAGCCTAGTCCAATTACTGCAATTTTTCTATTATTCAGTTTATTCATCGTTTGAGTTGATTTTTTTTAATGTTTATGCTTCATCTTGGTAATAGCCGTAGCCGTAACCGTAGCCGTAGCCGTAGCCGTAGCCGTAGCCGTAGCCGTAGCCGTAGCCAACATTATTACTTATGTCATTAAGAACAATACCAATATGTTCTAATTTTTTTCCTTCGTATTGTTCGTTCACGAAACCTAGAAGTTGCTTCTGGCTATAATTAAAGCGACTCACATAAAGGATTCCGTCTACCTGAGAAGCTATCTGTAAGGAATCTGCTACCAATCCCATTGGAGGTGTATCCAATACTATATAATCGTATTGAGCGCGAAGCTCTTTAAGCATTTGCTCAAACTTTGGTTGCTCCAAGAGCTCGGATGGATTGGGAGGAACTGGTCCAGCAGAAACAACATCGAGGTTTTCGTTTCCAGATTTCTGAATGATATCGGAGAGGTTTTCTCCCTGATTACTCATTAAAGTTGAAACACCTCGGTCGTTGGAGAGTCCGAAGTCATTGAAAATCTTAGGTTTTCTTAAATCAAGCCCTACAAGACAAGTTTTCTTGCCGCTCAACGCAATAACACTTGCAAGATTTATTGCTGTAAACGTCTTTCCCTCTCCACCTATGGATGAGGTGACCAAAACAACTTGTCCTCCTGTTTCAACAGGCTTCAATAGGAAGTTTAGATTGGAACGTAGTGCTCTAAAAGCCTCAGATACTGAACTCTTGGGTTTAGAGAACACCACTAAGTTGTCTTCTTGTTTTGAATGCCCTAAGATGCCAAGCATAGGAATATTGGTAACAGACTCAATATCCTTTTTAGACATAATCTTAGTATTCAAGAGGTCTCTAAGAACTACATAACCTATCGGTATCAATAATCCAATCAGTAAACCAATCGAAAGGTTTCTTGAACGATTAGGACCAATAGGTAATTGACCTAAGTCCCTTGCTGAATCTATGACTTTAGTATCAGGTAAATTAGACGCTTGAAGTATTCCTGCCTCAGCCCTTTTTTGAAGTAGTAATTCAAACTGGCGCCCAGACGCCTCGTATTGACGCTGAATCTTAAAGAGCTCCTGTTCAGTTGCCGGAAGGCGTGCAATCTGTGCCATTGCTTTAGACATTCTACCGTCAATATCTTCCTGGATAATTCTAGTTCTATCTAAAGCATTCTTTGTTGCGTTTTCAAGGCTTTGTTTGGTATAACGGAGCTGTTCCTCTAACTCTGCAATAGCAGGGTTCTCTGCTGAAAGGGTATATTTGTATTGTTCTAGTTCGACACTCAATTCCAACAACTCCGCACTTAAAGCACTCACTAAAGGATCTTCAATACCACTCAATGCTGGAAGAGAGAGCCCAGAATAATTTTGCTCTGATGTAAGAAAGTCTATAACGTACTTATAGAAGTTCTTCTGGAGCTTCAATAGTGAGCGCTCTTGCTCTAAACCTATGTACTGATCCATTAGTTGTGAACTCTCTGCACCTAGATCGACAATGAGATTCTCTGCTCTAAAACTACCGAGGCTTTCTTCTGTCGTCGTAAGTTCAGTTCTTATAGATTCTAATTGGGTATCAATAAAGGCAATGGTGTTCTTTGCCATGAGGTTCTTCTCGTCCAACTCAAAGCGCCGTAACTGCGAAACCGTTTCATTGAGGAAGTCTGCAATTTTAGCTTTGTTATACCCCTTCATTGAAAGTTGAAGCAACTCACTTCCTTTAGAGTCCGCAGAGGCGTTTAATGAACGAATACCTTGTTTTGCTATTTGCTCATAAGTCTGAAAATAAAAATAGTGATCTTCAACAGACTCATTTATTGTGCCCTTTGGAATGATTCTGAATCTAGCACCTTGTGATTCAATCCATTCATAATACGCATAAGAACCATCTATACTGGACTGGGTTTCTAGAGATAATGTCTCTTCGGATTGATAGTTATACAGCCTAACAGATTCTTTGCGCTCTGACGAAATAGAGAATCCTTTTGGATTCAGTACTAGATTAAAGCGTACACCGATAGGCTGTGGAACCGTTCTATCAAACTCTACGCAATAAGGGGCTTGAGTATACACCTCACTTTCCACCAATCTTCCTGTATTCCTGTATGCGACTTCCCAGCCCAATTCCTTAGCCACCGCTAAGTTTTGAGTGTAACTCTTCAATATTGCAATACGACCTTGAAGTGGATCTTTATTACTCCAAGTAAATGAAATGATATTATCTGCTGAACCCAGAGGATTATTATTGTTCTCCTCTACGGCAAGTAGGGTACTTAGTTCAAATTCATCTTTGGTGTATCTGTTTACGGTGAAAGCTATTGCTAAACCAATGAGTGCACTACCCAAAACGAAAGGCCAAAATCCAAGAATCTTATAAAACAGGTCTTTAATATCTATTCCCTGCTCTTCTTTCTGAAAATTATTCTGTAATCCTTGCTCCATCTTATTGTCCTAATGAAATAATAGTGAGATACAGTGCTAATGAGCTGCTTAAAGCACTTACTAGTGTGGTAATGGTTTGTGCGCCCGTCACACCGAATCCATAAGCTTTCTGCGGAAGCGGTTCAGCATACAACACATCATTGGGTTGAATGAAGTAGTACGGGCTGCCAATGATGCTTTGATCCAGGAGGTTAATGGTATGGATCTTCGTTCCTCCAGGATATTGACGAATGAGCTTGATTTCATCACGCTTCGCGAGGGGAGTAAGATCCCCAGCTAATGCAATGGCTTCATAGATGGTCGCTTGATTCTGGAGGATGACTTGTTTCCCGCTTCTTGTGAATTCACCTAGGGTAGCAAACCGAATACCTCCTAGCTTAACTTGCAAGTAGTAGGTTTTAAAGTAACGCTGTACTTCTATATCAATAATCGCCTTGGCTTCTTGTAATGATTTTCCTTTTACAATCACCTCACCGATGTAAGGCAATTCAATAGCGCCATTATCGTTTACCGTATATCCTGTCATGTAATACAGATCGCCACCGCTTTGTACACCTGCCTGCATGGCTTGCTGGCCCTGGTTGCCTTGGATAGAGAATAACTTATTAGCTTCTTCATTCATAGAACGAATTTGAACATCAAGAATATCATTGACCTGAAGTTTGTATTCCTCTTTTTGGTATTCGAAGACTTTTTCGGTAATGTCTTCTTCACTCTGAAGATAAATCATCTTTTTAACCGGTACACAACTGGTAGTAGCGCCGATGAAAAGGGCTGCAGCAGCAAGTCGAAATAGTTTCATTGTATTCACTTTGGTAAGATTCAAAGGTAGGTCTTAGCACGGCTTCGCCGCAGTGAGTCCCAGTCTGTTTTCAACCGAGTCACGAATCCTTAGACCGTTAAATATATGTCCTTTAGCTACCTATGCTGTTAGTAAAGGGGTTTCTTGCGCTTGAATGCGCACTTGTATTCCTAGTTGCTCAAGTAAAATGGTTACCTGGCCACCTCTATGTTCTTGTACTTTTCCTAAAGTGCCCATAAGTGGACCTGCGCCCAAACGAACTTTCGAACCCACTGGAATGGATTCTATAGTTACGAACGAGTGATCCACTTCCCCCATCCAATG
>Ga0209532_1000539_pt1 | contig 32327 bp, 38 predicted proteins | sample COG_02_FD_184746 | JGI IMG/M metagenome (GOLD analysis project Ga0209532, IMG submission 184746) | Pelagic Microbial community sample from North Sea - COGITO 998_met_02 (SPAdes) (version 2) | ecosystem: Environmental > Aquatic > Marine > Neritic zone/Coastal water | place: Helgoland, sampling... | reverse complement strand
AATGTTCAAGATTACATTGAAAACCCATTTGATCAAGAAGGGTTGGATGATCTGAAAATACATTCCTTAAAAGTGGATGAAACAGAATCTTTATATACTTAAAAAACACATTTTATTAAGGGCCGATTTTCTAATTGGCTCGATTAATAATTCAAAGTATATTTGCCACTGATATAAAAAGATACAATGTGCGTTATTTTATAGAGTTTTCTTACGCAGGGACTAATTACCACGGTTGGCAAAGACAACTCAATGCTATTACTGTCCAAGAAATTCTTGAAAATGCATTAAGCACACTCTTAAAAGTTAAAACGTCTCTTTTAGGGGCTGGCAGAACCGATACAGGAGTTCATGCGCGTCAAATGTTTGCTCATTTTGATTCAGAGATAAGTAAAGATACATTCCAGCAATTAGTCTATCAACTCAATCAGTTTTTACCTGAAGATATTGTAATTCATTCGCTGCGAAATGTCAAAGTAGATGCTCATGCTCGTTTTGACGCCCTATCCAGAACCTATGAGTATCATATTGTTCAAGGAAAAACTGCTTTTGGGACTTCTGTTCAATATAGATTGAATATGCCATTAGATATAGCTCTAATGAATGATGCAGCTTCAATTTTACTCACCTATGAAGATTTTGAATGTTTTTCAAAGTCTAATACTGATGTTAAAACATTTTTATGTGACATTAGTTATGCAAAGTGGAATGCTAACCAAAAGGGTTATACCTTTACCATAACATCCAATCGTTTTCTGCGCAACATGGTTCGAGCAATCGTAGGAACCCTAATAGAGATTGGATTAAAAAAGAAAACCATAGAAGATTTACATCAAATTATTGCAAGTAAAAATCGATCAGAAGCAGGATATTCTGTTCCAGCACATGGACTTTTTTTAACCAATATTGAATACCCAACTTCAATTTATATTTAGAAAATGGCAAAAGTAAGTGGTAAAATATTTGATGTTTCTCTATTTAGTAAATTGATGGTTTTTGCAACGCCATACAAAGCAACTTATTATTTTGTAATGGTTGCCGCTATATTACTTTCAGTATTTTCTACAATGACACCTTATTTATTAAAGGTTACCGTAGATGATTATATCCGACCAAGAGACTATCAAGGAATGGTTTTGTTTGTTTCATTTATGTTTGGGGCACTTATATTAGAAGTTATCTTTCAGTTTTTATTCGTTTTTTATGCCAATAGTCTTGGGCAAAAAATAATTAAAGATTTACGAGTACAGTTATTTGAGAAAATCACCCTTTTTAAAATGTCTTATTTTGATAAATCTGCTGTTGGAAGACTAGTGACAAGAGCGGTAAGTGATATAGAAACAATTGCAAGTATTTTTTCACAAGGTCTTTTTATGATTATTGCAGATTTGCTTAAAATGGTTTTGGTAATTACAATTATGCTCTATGTTGATTGGCGTTTGGCATTAATCGTTTTTTCAGTACTTCCTTTAATTATTTATGCTACGCGTTTGTTTCAGAAGTCTATGAAAAAAGCTTTTGAAGAAGTTCGCTTGCAAGTTGCCAACCTTAATTCTTTTGTACAAGAGCGAATTAGCGGAATGAAAATTGTACAACTATTTCATAGAGAAACTATAGAATACAATAATTTTCTACTAATCAACGAAAAGCATAAAAAAGCATGGTTAAAAACGGTATGGTTTAATTCTATTTTCTTTCCAATTGCTGAAATTTCATCTTCTGTAACTATTGGTTTATTAGTTTGGTACGGTGGTTTTAATGTTATCTCTGGAGGAGATGTCTCTTTGGGGACTATATTTTTATTTATTCAAATGTCTCAAATGTTATTTCGCCCTTTACGGCAAATCGCAGATAAGTTTAATACCCTTCAAATGGGGATGGTGGCTGCCGACAGAATATTCAAAATTTTAGAAACTCAAAGTAGTATTGAAAATAAGGGAACATACACTCCTGAAGTGATTAAAGGGGAAATTTCAATAGAAAAATTATATTTTTCATACATACCAGATCAACAAGTACTAAATGGTATTTCACTTGAAATTAATGCTGGAGAAACCATAGCAATTGTAGGTGCAACAGGAGCAGGTAAGTCTACTATTATAAATTTGCTCTCGCGTTTTTATGAGTTTGAATCTGGAGATATAAAAATTGATGGGGTTTCAATCTGTGAATATGACTTAAAAGTATTGCGAAAACATGTTGCCGTTGTATTGCAAGATGTTTTTCTTTTTGCAGATAGTCTTTACAATAATATTACCTTATTTAATACTGATATTTCTAAAAAGCAGGTAATAAAAGCTGCAAAACAAATTGGTGTTCATGATTTTATAAAATCATTGCCACAGGGGTATGATTATAATGTTAAGGAGAGGGGAGTGATGCTCTCTTCAGGTCAGCGACAATTAATTGCTTTTTTAAGAGCTTATATATCGAAGCCTAATATTCTGGTATTGGATGAGGCAACTTCTTCAGTGGATAGTTATTCTGAAGAAATCATTCAAAATGCTATTGATACATTAACTCGAGGGAAAACATCAATAGTGATTGCACATCGTTTAGCAACCGTTAAAAATGCTGATCGTATTGTAGTAATGGATAAAGGGGTAATAGTAGAGCAGGGAACGCATAAAGGATTACTTAAAGTACCAAATGGGTTTTATGCAAAGCTCCATGAAGTTCAATTTTTGGATACTGAACCGGTTTAATTATTCACTCAAATCTTGGGCTATAATATCTCTTAATGCCCCAGTTGAATCAAAAGAGAAAAACTCACCGTTTTTAACATAAACTATTTTTCCTGTTTGTTCAGAGATTACCAGAACAAGAGCATCTGTTTTTTCTGAAATACCTTGAGCAGCTCGGTGACGAAGACCATAATGAGAAGGCATTTTAGTACTGTCTGAAACAGGTAATACGACTCGTGTTGCAATAATATTATTTTTTTCTATAATAATGGCGCCATCATGAAGTGGACTGTTTTTAAAGAAAATACTTTCTAAAATTTGTGGCATTAATTTGATGTTAGAACTATTATTTTCAGTGAGAGTAAAATCTAAAGAATTACTTCGCTGAAGAACAATAATTGCACCGGTCTTAGTTTTTGCCATATTCTCACAAGAATCAAACAATACATTTAAATTTAAATTTGAGGTCTGCTTTGTTTGGTTTAGAAATTTAAAATAGCGGACTACATTTCTTCGTGTTGTAAAGTTATTAGAACCTAAAAGAAGAAGGAACTTTCGAATTTCTTGTTGAAATACTACTATGAGAGCAAAAAAACCAACACTAATAAACTTACCCAGAAGGCTACTTAACACATCCATGTTAAGAAGGTCTGTTAGCCTCCAAATTAAATAAATAATTACAATTCCGATAAAAATATTGATGGCAACAGTACCTTTAACAAGCTTGTACAGGTAGAAAAGTAAAAATGCAACAAGAAGAATATCTATAACATCTATAAACGAAAAGTCAATAAAATCAGTTAAATCCAAGTGCTCCTTTTTTGTAAAATTATAAAAACTATTGGAGTGTACCCCATAAGTCTATACATTCTTTGGCTTGTTTCACATCGTGTACTCTAAGAATATTGGCACCACGCTCCAGACCCCATGCATGTAATGCTGTAGTTCCATTTAGAGCCTCAGATGGTGACGAATTCAAATACTTATAAATCATAGACTTCCTTGAAACCCCCATTAGAATTGGACAACCTAATATTTGAAATTCTTTTAAATGATATAAAAGTTTAAAGTTTTGTTCATGATTTTTACCAAATCCAAAACCAGGATCAATAATAATATCATGAATACCTGATGCTAATGCAGCACTAGTTCGTAAAGAAAAAAAAGCGAGAATTTCTGGCACTATGTCATTGTAGCTTGGATTATCTTGCATATTCTGAGGTGTTCCTTGCATGTGCATCATTACATATGGCACCCTAAACTTTGCAACAGTAGTATACATTTTCGGATCAATTAAACCACCAGAGATATCATTTATCATTGCAGCACCCTCAGATAAACATGCATGTGCTACAGAATGATTATAAGTGTCTATAGAAAAATAGATGTTTGGAAATTGATTTTGTAATTCATGGAGAACCGGTAATAAAATTTTTTGTTCTTCTTTAGATGTTATTAGTTTGCTTCCAGGTTTACTACTTGCAGCACCAAGGTCAATAAATGTAGCCCCTTCTCTAACCATTTTTTCTGCCTGCTCAAGAGCACTCTTAATGGTATTGTATTTTCCGCCATCGTAAAAAGAATCGTTGCTTAGATTTAATATGCCCATAACCTTAGGTTCGCTTAAATCAATAAGTGATCCCTTACAATTTATAGAAAGAGGTATGATATTATTTTTAATAACTTTTTGCTTTGAAAGGAGAGATGTAACTAAATATATTCGAAATTTAGTGCAAATTAATAATTAAATGGAGCCTACCAGTAAAGAGTATTATGAAATTGTTAGCCGTTGTAGAGATTTATTTGAAAAAAAAATGAAAGATTATGGTGCAGCCTGGCGAATTTTAAGGCTTCCTTCTCTTACAGATCAGATTTTTATTAAAGCACAGCGCACTAGAAGTTTGCAAATAAATTCTGAACAAAAAATCGAGGAAGGTCAAGAATCTGAATTCATAGGTATAGTAAACTATAGTTTAATGGCACTCATCCAAATTGAATTAGGTGTTTCAGAGCAGCCTGATCTAAATGATATTGATGCTCTGGAGCTTTATGACAAACATCAAAAAATAATTTTTGAATTAATGCTCAATAAAAATCATGATTATGGCGAAGCATGGCGTGACATGCGCGTTAGTTCATTAACAGATTTAATTCTTCAAAAATTACTTCGTGTAAAACAAATTGAAGAAAACCAAGGCAAAACAACTGTGAGTGAGGGGATAGATGCAAACTACCACGATATGGTAAATTATTCCATTTTTGCACTTATTCATTTAAATGCTCATCAGTAAAAATGTTTTATATCGCCAATAAAATAGGAACTGTCTTTCTGACTCTTTTTGGAGTTGCCAGTTTGGTATTTTTTTTATTCACTGTTTTACCAGGCGATCCTGCACAAATGATGTTAGATCAAAACGAAGACAGTGCTCAACTTGAAATTATAAAGGCTAAATTTGGCTTTAATCTTCCCTTGTCGCAGCAGTATTTTTTTTACCTAAACGATTTATCACCTTTTTCAGTGCATTCAAAAAATGCAGAAGATTTTTCCTATTATGATCCAAGTGTCTATGGAGGCTGGAAACTTTTTTCAAATGCTTATAAGGTTTGGGTTATTAAAGCTCCTTATTTGAGAACTTCTTATCAAAATAGAGGTAAACCTATTACTAAAATATTAAAAGAAACGCTTCCTAATACTGCAATTTTAGCCTTATCCTCTATGATTATTGCAATTGTTTTAGGTATTTTTCTTGGGATAGTAGCCACTTTAAATAAAGATACATGGATTGATCGTTTTTTACAATTAATAAGTACTCTGGGTATGAGTGTTCCATCATTTTTTAGTGCAATTTTATTTTCATGGTTTTTTGGATATGTTTTACATGATTACACAAAACTAAATATGACCGGTAGTCTATATGAATTAGATGATTTTGGAGAATCATATTCAATAGTATGGAAAAATTTAATATTACCCTCTTTTGTATTAGGGATTAGACCATTGGCTGTAATTATCCAATTAATGCGGAGTAATTTATTAGAAGTACTTTCCCAAGATTATATACGTACAGCTTATTCTAAAGGCTTATCAAAATATAAAGTAATATTTAACCACGGATTAAAAAATTCTTTAAATCCAGTTATAACTGCTGTTTCAGGGTGGTTTGCTTCACTTTTGTCAGGCGCAATTTTTGTTGAATACATTTTTGGATGGAAGGGCTTGGGGAAAGAAATTGTGGAAGCTCTCAATCAATTAGATATTCCTGTAGTAATGGGTGCAGTTTTAGTTATTGCTCTTCTCTTTATTATCATTAATATTGTGGTCGATTTTATATACGCATATCTGGACCCAAGAATTAAAACAATCTAAACATGAGAGATCAAATAGTAGCTGGTAATTGGAAGATGAACAATGACCACAGACAAACAGAAATATTATTAAATGCATTAGCCGTTCACTCTAAACCTAAAGATGTTCGTGTTATGGTAGCACCATCTTTTACACAACTTTCACAAAGCATTGATCTCTTAAAAAATGATTCAATTAAGGTTGTTGCTCAAAATATGAATGCTGCAGCCTCTGGAGCATATACAGGTGAAGTTTCAGCAGCAATGTTAAAAGGGGTAGGGGTAACTACTGTCGTTTTAGGACATTCAGAACGTCGTTCCTTGTACCATGAAAATAATAGTTCCTTGTCAGAAAAAGTAAAGACCGCTATTGCTGAAGGAATGGAGATTATATTTTGTTTTGGTGAACAGCTTGAAGAACGAAAAACAGATAGACATTTTGAGGTAGTTAAAGATCAATTATCAGAAGCTTTATTTGCACTTCCTGAAGCTGCTTGGGAGCATATTATTTTAGCGTATGAACCAGTTTGGGCTATTGGAACAGGAGAAACAGCTAGTCCTGCTCAAGCACAAGAAATGCATGCCTTTATTAGAAGTCTTATTGTAGAACGTTATTCACTTTCTTTGGCAAATGAGATTGCTATTCTTTATGGTGGAAGCGTAAAGCCAAGTAATGCAAAAGAAATATTTTCTATGGAAGATGTAGATGGTGGTTTAATTGGAGGTGCTTCTTTGAATGCTGAAGATTTTATGGCGATTGTTAATGCATTTTAAATGCCTAAGAATTATATAGAGTATAGTTTTTCAGTTCTGCCCAGTGATCCTTGGGAAGAGATTTTATTGGCAGAACTGCAATCACTTCCTTTTGAAAGTTTTGAAAACAGTGAAGGCCTCTTAAAAGCCTATGTTCCAGAAGACCTATATTATGACACTTTTTTAGATACTATTGATCTTTTAAATCATGATGAAGTTACCATAACCTTTGAAAAAAAAATAATTGAACCCGTTAATTGGAATTCGAAATGGGAGTCAGAGTTTCATCCTATATTAATCGGTAATGATTGTGTAGTTAGGGCTGATTTTCACGATAAACAAGACAAAAAGTTTGAATTAGTTATTAATCCGAAAATGAGTTTTGGTACGGGCCATCATCAAACAACTTTTATGATGCTTTCTTTTGCCTTAGATGAAGATTTTATAGGGAAACGAGTTCTAGACATGGGTTGTGGAACAGGAGTATTGGCAATTTTAGCTTCTTTAAAAGGTGCGAAAAGAACAGATGCTATTGATAATGACCCTTGGTGTATTGAAAATACAGCAGAAAATATCCAGACGAATAATTGCAATAATGTTTCTGTTTCTTTAGCAGAGTTGATTTCGGTACCCGAATCAACGTATGATATTATATTTGCTAACATTAATCGAAATATACTTTTAGATCAAATACCATCCTACTATACTGCATTGAAACCTAAGGGTTTTCTATTTCTTTCAGGATTTTTTGAAGCTGATGTGTCTAACTTAAATGAAAGTTGTCAAAATGAAGGATTATCTTTAGTAAATAAAAAACAAAAAGACTCCTGGAGGGCATTGAAATTCATTAAATGAACAAAGAAAGTCCAGAAATAAATCCACAAGAAATCACTGAGGTAAGCACCTTGGCAGAAAGAGAGCACGAAATTATTTTATATAATGATGAGGTTAATACTTTTGATCATGTTATTGAATGTTTAATTAATATTTGTGAGCATACATCTCTTCAGGCAGAACAGTGTGCTTATTTAGTTCATTTTTCTGGAAAATGTGGAGTAAAGTCAGGTACTTTGAAATTTTTAACCCCTCGATGTTCCGCTCTTTTAGAGGCAGGATTATCTGCTGAGATTGTTTAAAATAAGAACTAATTTTTTTCTTTAGTTGAAATCAGCGACATTTGAATAAATAACATAAATGAAATCAATAAACATAACATTACTAATTTTTATGATTGCAACATTATCTGTTAAAAGTCAAAACGAACAAGACACTTCAATTTATCAATTTAAAGTTGAAAACCTTGAAGGTGAAGAATTCGATTTTAATGATTTAAAAGGAAAAAAAATAATGGTTGTAAATACGGCCTCAAAATGTGGACTTACACCACAATACAAAAAGTTACAAGCTTTATATGAAAAATATCAGAATGATAATTTTATTATTGTAGGTTTCCCTGCCAATAATTTTCTTTTCCAAGAGCCTGGAACTGATGAAGAAATTGCGGTTTTTTGCGAAAAAAATTATGGTGTAACTTTTCCCATGATGAGTAAAATTTCCGTTAAAGGCTCAAGTATGCACCCACTTTATGCTTTTTTAACTCAAAAAATTAAAAATGGTATTCTTAATTCAAGTGTTTCTTGGAATTTTCAGAAATACCTTATTAATACCAATGGAGAGTTAGCCAAAGTAATTTCTCCACGTACACAACCTGACGATCCCAGTGTAATATCTTGGATTGAAAATTAAATGAAAGATAAAGCTGATTTTAGAACTCTTTGTGTTCATGCAGGCGAATTAAATGATACCCAGTATGGAGGAGCTATTTCCCCAATTTATCCCTCTACTTCTTATGGATTTATTGATCAAGATATAAATCAATACCCGCGTTATTTTAACACTCCAAATCAGATTGGTTTAGCAAAAAAAATTGCTGCTTTAGAAGGAGCAGAAGCAGGTATGATTTTTGGGTCTGGAATGGCAGCTGTTAGTAATGCATTATTTTCTCATCTTGAAGCAGGTGATCATGTTGTTTTTCAAGATGATTTATATGGAGGTACACGTAATTTCATAAAACAAGAGTTTCCCAAGTATGGGATTGAATTTAGTTTTACAAAAGGATTAACTTCTGATAATTTTAAAATAGAAATCAAAAAAAACACAAAAGGAATTTTCATCGAAACGCCTAGTAATCCAACACTTAAGATAATTGATTTAAAAGCGATAAGTAACTTAGCTAAAAAAGCTAAACTTTGGACTATGATTGACAATACATTTGCTAGTCCAGTAAATCAAAATCCAATTAACTTTGGAATCGATACAGTAATTCATAGTGCAACAAAATATTTAGGAGGTCATAGTGATATTACTGCAGGTGTTATCTTAGGATCTAATAAATGCATGGAACTTGTCTTTAAATCAGCTAAAAACTTTGGTGGGAGTTTAAGTGATCATACTGTTTGGTTACTGGAGCGAAGCGTTAAGACACTTTTTATTCGTGTTAAAGAACAAAATAAGAATGCCCAAAAGTTAGCAGAGTTTTTGGATGCAGAAGAATGGGTAACAAAAGTATATTATCCTGGTCTAGCATCACATCCTGATCATGCGCTAGCAAAAAGGCAAATGCATGGTTTTGGAGGAATGCTTTCTTTTAATCTGGCTATACCTATTGATTGCAAAAAGTTTTTATTAAATTTAAAATTAGTGAAACCTGTTATGAGTCTTGCTGGAGTTGAAAGCACAGCTTTGAGTCCCCGTCTAACTTCTCATGCATTATTAACAGAAGCAGAACGCATAAATCAAGGAATCACAAGTCAAATGATACGTTTTTCATCAGGTATTGAAGCTTTTTCAGATGTTAAATCAGATTTATTAAATGCCCTTAAAATGTCACGAAAATGAAAATTGATATTCTAGCTTTTGGTGCGCATCCTGATGATGTTGAACTTGGTTGTGGCGGAAGTATAGCCCTTTCAATTTCTCAAGGAAAATCAGTAGGAATTATTGATTTAACTGAAGGAGAATTAGGAACTAGGGGTAGTGCTATACTGCGAAAAGAAGAAGCAGCTGATGCCGCTCAAATCTTAGGAGTTTCCTTTAGAGATAATTTAAAGTTTCGAGATGGCTTTTTTCAAAATAATGAGGTACATCAATTAGAGGTGATTAAAAAAATAAGAGCCTACCAACCAGAGATCATTTTTTGTAATGCTTTTCGTGATCGTCATATTGATCACGGAAAAGGGAATAAGTTAATTAACGATTCTTGTTTTTTAAGTGGTTTATCAAAAATTAAAACTCAAGATAAAATTGGTGAATTTCAAAAGGAATGGCGGCCCAAAATTGTTTTAGAATATATTCAATGGAATGATATTGAACCAAACATAATTATAGATATTTCAGGTTTTTTAAATAAAAAAATAAAAGCTGTAACTGCTTTTTCAAGTCAGTTTCATGATGAAAATTCAAAGGATAAATCGACACCTATTAGTAGTTTAAATTTTTTAGAAAGTGTCTCTTATCGCGCAAAAAACTTTGGACGCCTAATTGGAACAAAAGCAGGGGAGGGCTTTACTTCAAAACAGCCGCTTTCTATTGGTGCTGTTAATGATCTAATACGTTAATATGTCAAATATCAATGCAAGTAATTAGATGGGGAATTTTAGGGTTAGGTAAAATTGCAAATAAGTTTGCTTCTGATTTGCTTTTGGTAGAAGACACAAAACTTGTAGCTGTTGCTTCCACAAATCTAGAGCGTGCAAAGTCATTTGCTTCATGTTATGGTGCAGATAAGTTTTATGGAAGCTATAATGAATTATTTGAAGATACTGCTGTAGACATCATTTATATCGCCTCCCTACATCCACAGCATGCCCCTTTAAGCATTGAATCTCTCCTTAATGGAAAAGCTGTTTTGTGTGAGAAGCCTCTGGCTATGAATGTTATTCAAGTTGAAGAAATGATTGCTGTTTCTAAAGAAAAAAAAATCTTTTTAATGGAGGCTCTTTGGACTCGATTTAATCCTGCTTTTTGTCAAGCAAAAACATGGATAGATGAAGGATCTTTAGGTTCTATCCATTATATAAATGCAACCTTTAGTTTCAATGGATTACATAAAGATGAAGATTCACGCTTATTTAACCCAATTAAAGGAGGGGGAACATTACTAGACATAGGTATTTATCCAATATTTTTAGCCTATTATTTACTTGGAATGCCAAAAAACATAAAAGCATCTGCACATCTAACCTCAAAAGGAGTAGATAAGCAGTTAGCTATTATATTAACCTATGATCATGCACATGCCATACTCTATTCTAGTTTCACACACAATGAAGACATGCGTGCAACTATAGCGGGTGAAAACGGTGAAATTTATATAGATGATAGGTGGCATGAATCACCAACTTTAAATTTGGTGCAGTCTAAAGTGAAAACACCTAAATCTTTTAAATTTTTGGGCCTTGGTTATTCATATGAAATAATAGAAGCCAGTCAATGCCTTAGAGAAGGTGTTATAGAATCTTCTAAATGGTCTCATCAAAATAGTTTAGAATTGATGAAAATTATTGATTCTGTTAGAAAAACAGCAGGAATTTCTTGTTATAACGATATTTGAAAAAAAGATAAAATTTCTTTATTAGCAATTATAGTTTAGTCGCTAAAAACGATTAAATTCGCATTTGAAAATGGTGGTTGTAGCTCAGTTGGTTAGAGCGCCTGATTGTGGTTCAGGAGGTCGGCGGTTCGAGACCGCTCTTCCACCCTTTTAAAACAAAAGGATTGCAGAGATGTAGTCCTTTTTTATTGCCATTAGTATACCATTTAGTATACCCATTTTACTTCATTTTAACCCTATTTACTCAATTCGTACCTTAACTGGGTAATACTTTGAAGCGTTTATTCTCTTCCCTAAATATAGGAATTGTACTTTACCGTTAACTACTTACTTAGTGAGTTTTGATTAGCTTACGAGGATTATAAATCCCAGAACTTACTGAAGAGGATATGCCTGTGGTTTAAAAGAAAACGCCACTATTTTTAAGAAAAAACGTCAATAAATAGAAAACACTACATTTATTAAAACCATAAATCAAAATACATATGAAATTAAAACAAAAAATTTATTTGCTAGTCGCTGTGGTTAGTTTTATAATAGCGTTCTGTGTAGAATATTTTGGTTTTTAAAACAAGAAAACGCCCCTAAAATTAATTAGTGAAGGTAATCACACAAACAAAGGCAAGTCCTCACTCACTTCATTAGTAGCTTGTTTCATTCTTGGTAAAGTGTATTGTAGAACTTACTGAAGATGATATGCCTGTGGTTTAAAAGAAAACGCCACTAAAGTTAATTAGTGACGTTAAAATTATTTTAAAAAAATGTTTGATTTAAAATGTCGAATAAACTAATGTCAATTCTTCCGAAGGCAACATTTCTCTTGAGCTCTGAAGTCCTTCCCAAGCCTTTTGGGTAAGAAAATCATCAGGGAAGACCGTATCTGGCATATTTTCTTTTTTAGTCATAAAATTAAACGCTATATGAGTCGATGTAGAGTTTAATGCTTTTGTGTCGTCGTTTATATTAATTATTTCTGCTAAACCCCAAAATTTTCTGTATCCATCCAAAATTTGCTGTTGGGCAATTGGTTTCCAAAGTGCATTTTCGTAAGCAACAAAATCATCTGTTTTCTTTGTCATAAAATGGAAATATCCCTTGTCACCAATCACCCATTCTAATCCTCTCCAACCAGTTCCACTGACCCATTTGTATGTCCTACTCCTGTTCTCTTTGACAATCCCTTTAGATGAAAGCAATCTGTCAATAGTCCTTTGACTTTTCCCCTTGAAGGCCCGTTTTGCTGATTTTATCCAAGAATTTGAATCTTGTTTTAAATCTTGCTCTTTTGAAGTTCTTCTAAAAACATAGTATTGAGCCCAATCGTCATCTCCATCTCTTGGAGTCCTCTTCCAAACAGACCACTGAACAATTAAATCATCTTTCACCATCTCTTTAGCTGTTTTGTGCCAATTTTTTTCATATTCAAGATATTCTTGCTCCTTACCATCTTCAAGAACAACTGCAATCATTGTTGTGGTTTGAGCGTAAGAGAAAAAGTGGGCAACGCAAAATAATAGAAATAAATATTTTTTCATTTTAATTGATTTATGATTAATAAGTTACTAATATAAGAAACCTTACAATATCTCTACTACGTGTTTTTCTTACTGAATTTACCGAAGATGATATGACTGTGGTTGTGTGATAGATTGACTCAATAGTTTTTTGAAAAGTATTAAAAATTATTCCAAAAAATATCTTCAGCCTGTCTTTTAAATTCAATTCCATCATTAATGAAGTTTTTAAAATCATTAGTAAATACAATATTAACGATTTCACCATCTATTGTATAATCTTGATTTACAGAATCATAATTGACACATTTGAATGGAATACAATCTGGGTCGTTGTTTTTCCAAGAGACAGGTTGTTCTTCAGGTTCATAAGTGTCAATATTATTAACGGAAAATTTAGATTTAGTATACAATAAATCATCATTAAATTTATAGACGACTTGAAAATAAGCTGTATCTCCATTATAATCTTCAGATTCAAACTCTCCGAGCCACGTAGCTCTAATGGGGTCGTCTTCCCCAACACCATCTTTTTCGCAATTAATTAATGTTAAACTAAAAATAATAAGAAGTAGCTTTTTCATTGTGTTGATTTTAAGATAGTTAAATATACCTAATAATAAATAACTCAATACATCACACAAACAAAGGCAAGTCTTCACTTACTTAATTCGTAGCTTGTAATCTTGGTAAAGTGTATTGAAGAACTCACTGAGGAGGATACGCCGATGATTTAGTCATTACTAGTATTATGCTCTAATATGCTTGAAATTAAAGTTATTTCGTTAGCAGGAACTCCTGCACGTTCAGCGTGTTCTTTTATGATGTCCTCAGATTCTGCATTATAGACACAAAAAACATTATTCCCAGCAATATAGCTATGCACCTGTTCAATATTTTTTCCTTCATTCCTCATAGCAATTAGAACTGATTCAGAACCTTGACCAATTTCGTCTAATTTATTACTAGGTATTTGAGATGCACCTTCAATTTCTCTTTTAATTAAGTACTTGTTCATCTTTATTGATTTATGATTAATAAGCTGCTAATATAAAAAAATCTACAATATCTCTACTCCGAGTTTTTCTTACTGAACTTACTCTATAAACAAAGGCAAGTCTTCACTTACTTCATTAGTAGCTTGTTTCATTCTTGGTAAAGTGTATTGAAGAACTTACTGAAGATGATATGCCTGTGGTTTAAAAGAAAACCCTCTTAAGATAATTAGAGGGTTCTTACTTAAGAATTAAGCTATAGTTTAAAACAGATAGACTAATTATTTTACTCGTTTCATTTCTGCTTTGGCAGTGAAACCTGAACCATCTGGACCAATAGTTTTGTATTCATAAATAAATATGTCTTTATTTTCCAGCATTAGATTTAGTTCCCAAGATTCAACAAACATCTCTTTATTTGAGTCCAATCCACTTTTTTCTTGATTTGTTACTAAACTTATAATTCCACTTTTATTGGATTTAAGCTCTGCAACAGGGCGGTTTTGTGCTGCACAATAGTGTGTTGCTAAAATATTATCATTGTGAAGGTTAAAAATGGTCATCATTTCAATACCTCCCTCATTACTCTCTTCTAAAAGTGCGCTTCCATTTGAACGGATACTATACTGTAAGTTTATAGGTTCAGCGTCTCTATTGGAATAGTTAATTGTTCCCACCCATTTACCCTCGAGTTGTTTAAGTTGATTAAAGGTGTCTTTATCGTCAGTTGCAAATGCATTGGACATAAAAAGAAGGGCTGAAACTAATAAAATTTTTTTCATTTTAAATTGATTTACGATTAATAATATTCAAACATAAACCTATTATTAAAGAATCACAAATCCCAGAACTTACTGAAGGGGATATGCCGATGTTATTTATTTCAAAGTTAAACTCTATAAGAAGGTGAGCCAAATGCTTCACCATTTCCTGTTTGACAATACTGTCTTAAACTTTCAAGATATTTAGCAGAACTATAGTTCATATTGGCATAGGAATCGTCCATTTCAGCAAAGCCCTCATAAGTATAGCGTACTCTTGTTTTGCCATCATTTTCATCTAACTCATACTTCATTATGTGTCCAACATTATCGAATTCAGACTCTACAACTTCAAGATGAACAGATTCGTTTTGGGTTATTGCAGTCACTTTAAATTTAAACTCCGCAAAGTTTACAAATTCAAAATTGATAATTTCATTTAATTTAAATTCTCCTTTTACGACTGTGGTATACCATTTTGAAAGCTCATTTGAATTGGTCAAGGCTTTAAAAACTTTTTCTTTTGAAGAATTTATGTGCATAAGAAGTTTTATTGGAATCATAATTATTGATTTATGGTTAATAATATTCAAACATAAAAAAATAATTGAAAAAGCGCAAATCCAAGAACTTACTTAACAAACAAAGGTAAATCTTCATTTACTTCATTAGTAGCTTGTTTCATTCTTGGTAAGGTGTATTGTAGAACTTACTGAAGATGATATGTCTGTGGTTTATTAATGGCTATTATCTTTAGTGCTTTATGATTATTGTTGTAGGAGTATAAATGCCGAATGTAAAAGAGTTAAGTTCTAAATCAATAAAAGAATGCTTTGTTGTTATAGTGTAGTTCTCTTTGTCAATAATTTGTTTCATTTCAGGAATTTCAAATGATAGCAGACCATTAATTAAATGGGTTTGTTTTAGTCTTATCGTTTGGTTTCCTTTCGCACCTTCACCAACTACTATTTGAGTTATATATTATTCTTATATTGGACTATCTAAAAATAAACACTATGAAAAAAATACTTTTATTATGTCTTTCATTTTTAACAGTTTTTCTGTTTTCTTGTCAAGGCACAGATAATAACCCAAAACCTAATCTTAAATACCAAAATAATTTATCAACGGCAAAAAAGTTTTTTGAATTTTTTTTAACAGAAGACCTAGATGCTCAAATACCTTTAATATGTCCTGGAGTAACACATTATCCTCCATTTTATGGTTCTGAGCCTGGAAATTATGATGCTTTTATAGCAGCAGGAAAAGGATGGATGGATAATTTTGATGAAATAACATACAATGCAGAAGTTTGGTTGCCAGGGACCGATTCATTAGGCGTTTTTGATGGAAGTGTAAGAACGTATGGCTCTTGGAGTGCTAAAAACTCAAATACAGGAAATGTAATACAAAATAGAGCATATCATTCTTTTGAATTTAATGATGCAGGGCAAATTCACGAATTAAGAGACTATTTTGATGCTAGTGGTGCAATGAATGCAGCGATGGCCTCAGAAGAATAATTTACTGTACAGGATTAACAATTACTATCTATTTTAACCTATAACGTCACTAATTAACTTTAGTGGCGTTTTTCTTTTAAACCACTGGTATATCCTCTTCTGTAAGTTCTGGGATTTGTTATCTTTGAGTATTATAAAACCATAGATATTACCTTTTGAGGAATACGTTTTTAATTCTACTACTTTTTGTTCTTTCTTTTCATTTTCTCAAGAATGGAACCTCCGAACTACTACAAAAAAAGCGTTTAAAGGTATTTCTGTATGATAACCTTTCTAAAGCATCAAGTCAAAGAGCTAATATCCAATCAATTAATAATTGAGACCATCTATCAACAGGAGAATTTATTTTATTCATCCCAAATCCGTGACCCCCCTCACTAAACATATGAAGCTCTACTTTTGCTTCAGCTTGAATCCAGTCCTGGTAGATTTGAACACTTGAAGTAGGAATTTCTCTATATTCGTCATTATTTGCACAGGTAATAAATGCAGGAGGTTTATTACTAGGAACCTTTTGTCCTTTAACAATATCCATCCAAGGATAAATCGGTGCAATGAAATTTGGTTGATTTTTTGAGATTGAAGTATATGCAGCTTCCATAGTTACTGCTCCCCCTGCAGAGAATCCCATCAATCCAATTTTATTAGGATTGATATTGTATTTCGCTGCTTTTTCTCTCATTACCTCTATTGCCTTTAAAGCATCTTTTGTAGAATATGGGAGTATAATTTTGGCACTATCTATTGCCACTTGAGGGTTATCCCATAATGTTCCAGCCCAGTCTATTACAGAACCTTTTCTTGGATATGTTCTATACTTCAAGACAATTGCAGTAATTCCATTTAAAGCTAGTTTTTTAGCTAGTTTAACTCCTTCTTTTTCATAGGCACTAAAAAGAAGCGCTCCTCCAGGACAAATTATCATAGTTTTATCTGTTACAGAATTTCCTTGAGCTTTATATAAGTCCATTTCAGGTTCGGATATATTATCTAGCCATACGCCTTCTTGCTCTGAAATAAGAACCCTATTTTCTTTATAAGATTTTAATTCCCATTTTTGATAGTCTAGGATTATTTTTTCTTGAGCATTCACTGGAATTGCAATTATCAAATAAATAAAAATTAGTTTTCTCATGTTTATATTTAGTATGTTTAAATATAAACATAAGAACCAGAACTTACTAAAGATGATCTGGAATTGTAATTAAATCAGTTATTATTAACGAAATCAAATACAAAATTCTTATATTCATGATTATGGAAAATATTGCTATTCTAGCTCAGCTCATCATTGCAATTTCAATTATAGTTGTTTGGGTATTTCGCTTTGATAATATCGTTATCGAATTCAAACAATATGATTTATCTGATCTAATTAGAAGTATGGTAGGTGCCTCAAAAATAGCTTTAGCAACATTATTAGTTGTTGGAATTTTTTATGAAGAGGTGGTTTTTATTTCAGCTCTACTAATGGCGTTTTTGATGGTCTGTGCTCAAATTGCGCATATTAAAGTAAAGAACCCTTTATCAAAATATATCCCATCTTTTCTGCTTTTAATATTGTCGCTATTCGTAGCTGCGGTCGACTTTGGTTTGCTCTAAAACATGAAATTCATCCTAATTCTCATCCTCATTTCTGGGGTTTCATTTATTATTTATGGAATATCCTCTTTTTTTTCAGAAAAAATGATTGTGGAGTATGAGCGATGGGGTTATCCTAAACAGCGTATTTTGATTGGAGGACTTCAGTTTCTTGGTGGTTTAGGTCTACTCGTTGGCTTATATTTTAAGCCACTTATACCTTTATGTTCAGCTTCTTTATTGTTATTTATGCTTTCTGCAATTGGTGTTCGTATAAAAATTAAAGATCAGCCCTTAATGATGCTTCCTGCAGTTTTTTATGCTACAATAAACTTTATAGTTTTAATAAATTATACTTTTTAAAATAATAACGCTATTGTTTAAAGAAAAATGCCGCTAAAGTTAGTTAGTGTCGGATTTATATTTTTATTTAATTGATGTTAAAACCAAAAATTTTATCTGTAACATCATTTTGGAGTGTTTTAATATTTAATCAGATTGATATCAAGATTCTCCTTGATTATTATCTCGAAAAATTGATCGAAGTGTTATAATATTAGTTTTAGATAATACTGGAGCGATACAATTATTAAAAAGAGCATAGCCCAGAGGATTATATTGTTGAATTCCTCCTGGAGTATTAGCATTATCCTTCCATTCTTGAAAAAATGAGAAAAGAGGGACAAGTACTAAAAAAAAGAATTATTTTTTGATGGTATTAATTTATGGTTAATTAGTAAAAGTAATTACTTATTAGGTATAGCTTTAACAAGAACGGCAGTATGAATCAAGGTAGTTGCTAATTTTCCTTCTTTATTATGCAATTCGCCTTTAAGAGATACTATTTTTTTACCTTTTTTAATTATTTCAGCTGAAGCAATAACTTTCCCAGCTAATAAAGGTCTATGGTGAATGCTGTGGAGATTTGTAGAGCTTGGGTAATAGTCTCCTTTAGATTCGTAAATTACAAGTAAGCTGGTTACATCATCTAACATTGAATTCATTTGACCACCTTGAACACTTTGATTTGGATTTAGAGCCATTGAAGTAAATTTTCCCTCCAATTTCAGAATTCCTTTTTTATATTCAATAAATTTAAATTTAAAAATTTTTCCTGTTCCTCCATACTCTTTGTGAAAATTTAAATATTTTTCAAAATCAAGGGTTGTGTTTTTCAATTAAAAATGATTGATTATTAATAAGCTACGAATATAACAAATCCCAGAACTTATTTAATATGATATGCCTGAGGTATAATCTTCTTTAACTGTGAGGATTTTGATTTTTCATTTTTGCTCATTCTCAATTATTTTAGTCAAATAACTAAAACCAAAAAAAACAACAATCACTAGGGCAATTGGAATCCATATTCCATACTTTTCGCCAATAGGAAAAGCATTCCAATCAGCATCATTTAACTCTTCTGACAACTTTTTAAAACCATCTTGAATTAGAAATAGTAAAATAAGTTTCATCATTTATTTGATATATATCTTAATATACAAATTTATGAACTTACTGAAGATGATATATCTTTAATTTATATTTTTCTTTCTTTTTAAATTGTAATCGTAAGCATAGGAAATTCCGAAGCAAACTAAAGAGAGTAACATAAATATTCTTTTGTAATAATTTTCATATTTGTAAAAAATAGTTAAAATCTTATAACTCAAATCATCACATAACCAAAGGCACATCATCTTTTGTTAGTTCGAGAATTCATTAAGGTTAATTTGTATTATACATTTTAGTTTTATTGAAATTATAGATTAATATTATGTTTATTTATTACTTTTAAAAATGAAAGAATCTCTACGCTACATAATTATTTCAATCATAGTTTTTTCAATCACCTATTCTTTATCCTTGTTGACTCAAATTGAACTAATCACTTATGCTGTTATAATTTCTTTCATATTACAATGGACTTTGTTTATTCCTGCTTATATTTTTCAAACTGAGAAATTTTATGATATTACTGGAAGTATTAATTACATATCAATAGTCATATATATATATTATCACAATTACATAACCCATGGTTTTAATTTAGGAAATCTTATATTATCATCCTTGATTTTTATATGGGCAATAAGATTAGGTATTTTTTTATTTTTAAGGATCCAAAATGATGGAGAGGATAAGAGGTTTAGAAGCATTAAACCATCCCCGTCTAAATTTTTCATGACCTGGACTCTCCAGGCAACTTGGGTATCAATTTGTTCACTTTGTGCATTAACAGGGATTTCAAGCGATAGTGGGATCATTATAAATAATTTATTTTTTATTGGGGTAATATTTTTTGTGCTAGGTTTCGTTATAGAGGTTGTTGCTGACAGTCAAAAAACAAAATTTAGAAAAAATCCTAAAAATAAAAATATTTTTATCAATTCAGGGCTCTGGGCTTATTCTAGGCATCCTAATTATTTAGGAGAAATTTTTATATGGACCGGCATTTCAGTGATTTCTTTCTCTTCACTTTCTAATTTGCAATTTGTCACATTAATTTCTCCTATTTTTACTTATGTTCTTTTAGTATATGTAAGTGGAGTAAGACTTTTGGAGGCAAGTGGAAATGAAAAATGGGGTCACCTCAAAAGTTATAAAGAATACATTGAAAAAACACCCCGACTTTTATTTAAGTGAAGAATTTATTACTATTTATTTTAATACTTTGGGGTATACCTAGCACATATTTTAGAAGCAAATTTCGAAAAATCATCTATGAAACTAATGATTGGAAAATAAACATTAAACCATTATTTAGGAAAGAATTAAAAGGCTTATTCTCTAAAATTTCTTCAAAAAATAAAGATTATATAAAAACCAGAAATAATTATAGAATTTATTTAATTATTTACGGAATACTATTTTTGGTTTATTCTCTTATACCCTAATTTTATAATTGATTCGGAGAACCTATACACAAGAAGATATGCCTGTGGTTTAAAAGATAACGTCACTGAAACTAGTCAGTGACGATCGTATCTAAAAAAAAACATAAATTTATTTATATTTAGATTATTGTATTAGTCATTATCTTGTTCATATTGTTCGTCCATATAAATGTCTGTTTTAGTTTCAGATTTCCCCTGTTTAATGTTCGTATTTACTAAATATATTGCTAAAATAATTATAAAGATTATGACAAATATAATCCAACTTTTTTTTATTTTAATTGATTTTTGATTATTAATACTCAAACATAAAACTATTTCTAATTAACCACAAATTGCTAAATTTAACGAAGATGATGTTATTGTGGCTTAAAAGAAAATGCCATTAAAATTAAATAGGAGTCTAATTTTTAGAATACAAATCTCATATTAAGTATAAATTTATTAATAAATATTTTTATTAATTACAACATACCACTAAATGTCTTTTGAAAGCATTTAACCTAAAAAAGCTAAAGGTTTTTTATACATTGGTATAAAATTAATGTTATTATGAAATTAAACTTATTGTCTTGTGGAACTCAACGTCCTGATAGGAAGTTTATAAGTAAATGTATTTCTGAAATTTCTTGTAATTTAAATGAATCTTTATCAAATGAACTTACCTTGATTCTTTTAGAAGGAGATTCAATTGAAATCGAAATTGAAAACAAAAGTTCTGGTTCCGCTTTAAGAACTTTAAGAAAATTAAACATTGATTATGAAGTTATTGATTAATTTAAAATATTTTTTTAAGGTTATCAGACGTTGTATATTAATTATAAATTCATTTAAAATGAAAAATATTTTTTTTTATTTAATACTATTCTCAATTTCTTCAATTTTTTCTCAGGATATAACTTTTGTAAATAGTGAATTGCATCTAGAAAATGATGCTCCTTTTTCTGAAGCCACTATTGTAAATGGAATAATTTATTTATCAGGTGAAATAGGAACATCACCGAATGATAAAGTTGTAGATGGTGGAATTATTCCTGAAACAATTCAAGCATTATCTAATATTAAAAATAAACTTGAACGCATGGGTAGCTCTATTGATAATGTTTTTAAATGTACCTGTATGTTATCCGACATTAAAGATTGGCCGGAAATGTCTAAAGCATATAAAACTTTCTTTAAAGAAGAAAAATTGCCCTCTAGAAGTGCTTTTGCAGGGAGTGGATTAGCCTTGAATGCAAAGATTGAGATTGAGTGCATGGCGACTTTAAAAAATAAATACTAGAAATCATTTTAATGATTATGGTTTTTTTAACGTAATTTAAATATAAATTAAATCATGAATATGATTAAAAATACACATAATAGATCAGGATGCCCCATAAGTTCTTCACTTGATATTATTGGAGATACATGGTCTCTTTTGATAATTCGAGATTTGTTTCTTCAACGCACAACATTTTCTGAGTTTATGAATTCTCCCGAAAAAATCTCATCAAATATTCTAACTAACCGTCTAAAAAAATTATTAAGTTTTAATTTAATTGAGTTTTATAGAGATCCTAAAGACAAAAAAGTTAAAAAGTATTTTTTAACATCAGCAGGAATTGATTTATATCCACTTATTTATGATTTGTCTATTTGGTCTAAAAAATACCTTGATATAGAATATAATAATATAGCTCTTGATTGGTTTAAGGAAAATTTTGATAAATCTCCTAGTCAAACTTCTGAAGATGATATAAAAACTTATGAGATTTTCAAAAAAACAGCATTGAAACATATCTAAAAAATAGATGTTTAAAAAAACTAATTTTTATAATTAACTGGTAAATCAGAATATTTTTCTTTACAATAAACATTAACAACACAGCTGATTTATAGTTCAATTATTTAACTAAATATATTACTTCAGAAACTTCAGAAGCTCTAAAATATCCCAAAGGATTAGCGTTTGGATTTGTAAGGTTTATTATATTTCCACTTAGGTTAACAGGCACTGTGGCAAAAGGACTCCCTTGAGTGTTTTGATTAATTAATAAGTTCCAGTAATTATAACCTCTTTTTGATAATCCATACTGGCGAAAACGTATTTCATCACTTATTTCAAAATCGCTCCCGAATAAGAAACCATTATAAATAAAACCGTCATTAAAATCATCTCTATAAACATTGAATTCAGTAATTTCTATTGATTCTCCTGAAAATTCAAAGAATGTATAGTTTTTTTCATTTTTTGGATCAATACAAAAAGCATCGAGCTGTATTCTTTCTTCCCCAAAAAAGAATATTGATTTTTGAGAGATACTGTCAATAGTTGAAACAGAAATTAGTGATTCAGTACCAATAAATTCTTGTCCTTTATAGGTTATGTTTAGCTTAAGCTCTTGGTTAAGAAGATAAGGAATAGTGTCTAATGGAAAATAATGACCCGGGGCCTCTAAATCCTCAGAAAAAATATAAGTTTTTTCGTTTGAATCTAATATATTAACTTCAGCACCTAAAGCTGGTTCGTAAGTATTTGAAAAATAAGAAGAGCTAAGAGATAAAATAACTTCTTGTTCTGTTTTTTGAGTTTCTTTAATCCAGTTTATTTGAGCCTCAACAACTAGGAGGGTTTCTGAGTCAAATACATTTACTTCAATGGGATCTTCACATTTTGAAAACAGAAAAACACAAATTATTAAATAAAAGCTATTTCTCATAAATTAAAATTTGAAGTTATAGGTTATAGAAGGTATGATTCCGAAAATGGATAACCTTATAGCTTCATTAAGGCCTGTTTCATTATTTTTTTGAAAACTTACGGATGCAGCATTTTGTCGGTTATACAGATTGTATATTCCAAAAACCCATTGCCCATTGTAAGCTCTATTTTCTTTTTGGGGAGAATATACTGCTGAAAGATCAAAACGATGGTAATCATCTAATCTACTACTGTTTCTTGGGGCATAATTAGCAATTGAAAAATCTAAAAATTGATACTGAGCATTTGGGTAGGTAACAGGCTGACCAGTTTGGTAAATGAAATTGGCGTTTATATCCCATTTTTTATTAATTTGATAATTTGTAGTTATTGACAAATCATGCGTTTTATCATAGGGTGTATAATACCAATTACCATTATTAATTCCAGTCTCTATAGATGTTCTTCCTGGAGTTCTTTGTTCAGATTTTGAAAGAGTATAAGCAATCCATCCCGTTAATTTTCCTTCGTTTTTTTTGAACAAGACCTCTATCCCTTTTGCTCTAGCTTCTCCATTTAAAAGCACTTGTTCAATTGCGTTGTTGGCAATTAATCCAGCTCCATCAATATAATCTAAACGGTTTTGAATGTCTTTGTAAAAACCTTCGATTTCCAAATTATAGCGGTTGTTTTTAAAGGTTTTAAAATATCCTAAAGCGATTTGATTTAAAAGCTGTGGTTCAATAAAAGTTCCACTAGGAGCCCATACATCAATTGGAGTAGGGGAGTTAGTGTTTGAAATCAAATGCAGGTATTGTGCCATCCGATTATAACTCGTTTTAATAGATTGGTCTTGACTCAGCTGAAAGGAAACGGCCACTCTTGGTTCAAGATTATAAAATGGCTTAATAACTTCTCTTTTGTCATAGTTAGTAATTCCGATTGGATTTGCAGTTTCATAAATTTTTAAATAACTATTATAAAGTAAAGGCGTATCGTTTTGATATAAATTAAGTTCTTGCCCCAACCTTAAAAAACTACTAAAGCGCGTTCCTACTTGAACATTTATTTTTGGATTTAATTGAAATTTAACACTTCCATATAGAGCATTTTCAAAAGCAAATTTATTCGTTAATTTATTTTTTGTTATGCCACTAGTCTCACTGGTAGGACTAATTAAGCCTGGATCAAATTTGTAATAAATGCTATTTAGACCATATTCCAAAGTTAATTTATCACTTAGATAATGTTTAAAGTCATATTTTAAGTTAAAATTATTGATACCCAAATTCCAATCAAAATTTGCAAGTCCAAAGTCTAAGGTATAATCATAATTAGAATAAATTAACGAAAGGTTTGAAAATAACTTTTTAGTAAATAGATGGTTCCATCTAAAATTAGCGACTGAATTACCATAGCGAACATCAAAAAGATTTGAAATATCAAAGACATCTCTCCCAAAATAACCAGAGAGATATATATTGTTGTTTTCATTAATTTTGTAACTCAATTTGGTGTTTAAGTCATAGAAATAGGCAATATTATTATCGATACTCTCAATTAAGGGTAAAAAGAGGTGTGCATAGCTGCTTCTCCCTGCGATTAAAAAGGAGCCTTTTTCTTTTTTTAGAGGACCTTCGACTAACAACCTACTTGATATTAACCCAAGACCACCTTGAGCCATAACCTTATTACTGTTCCCATCTTTTTGATAAATATTAAGTACAGAAGCTACACGCCCACCATAGTTGGCAGGAATTCCTCCTTTGTAAAGTCTAATGTCTTTAATTGCATCTGGATTAAAGACAGAGAAAAAACCAAAAAGATGAGATGAATTAAAGATTATGGCTTCATCTAATAAAATCAAATTTTGATCAGCTGCTCCTCCTCTAACATTAAATCCAGAAGCTCCTTCACCACCACTAGTTACTCCAGGGAGTAGGGTGATAGATTTGATGATGTCAACCTCTCCTAATGCGGCAGGAATACTTTGTATAGTATTTATTGCAAGCTTATTTACGCTCATTTGAGGACTTCTAATGTTTAGTTTTTCAACACCATCTTCAACAATTACTTCATCAAGTAATTCGTATGTAGGCGCTAACTTGAAGTTTTGGGTAAGTTGTTGTTCAATATTTATTTCTTGTTGAATTCCATTAAAACCTAAATAGGATATTTTAATTTCATGAATACCTTTGGGTATTGAAATGGAATAAAAACCATATTCATTAGTTGTAGTACCAAATTGTAGTTTTGGAAAGATAACATTAACTCCAAAAAGGGTTTCATTACTTTCGCTGTCAGTAATATAGCCGCTTAATGTTACTCTTTCTTGACCTATTAAAAATGAACCAAATAATAAAAAAATTAAAACAAAAAAAATATACAGTTTGATATAATAATTCAATTTAATGGTTTGCATAAAAAATAGGGCAAATATAGTTTTAAAAATTAGTTGAATGATTTCCGTAATTGATTTAACATTAATTTAATATTCTAATTAAATTTAAAAAGCAAAACCAAAACCAAAATTTGCTAAAAGTATTCCCCCAGAACTTAGACCAGGGATTGCAGGTCTTTCTTCTGTAAAGGATTTATTTATTCCATTAGTATTTACATTGAATTTCAATTCACTTGGAATATCTCCAATTCCATACCCTATCTCAAAGCGGAAGAAAAAAGCATCTCCTGTTTTTATACCTAATTTTAGATTGGTAGTGTTTAATCCTAGAGGGACTTTAGCTGATCCCAAAGTAGGCATAGTGTTATCACTAAAAAAGAGTTTGTTAAATGTAAAATTAGCATCTAATTTACTTTGTCCTAAACTAGCAAAAAGACCATGTCCTTTTTCACCAAAATAATATTTTATACCATACTCAATAAACGAAAAGCTAGTTTTTGTATCTCCAGAAGGTAAATTAGAACTGGAGTAATCTATATAGGGTGTAAAATGATTGTTTAATATTGGTAGAACAATTTCCGAAGACATCCCAGCGATATTAGGAATTCCTAATTTAATACCAATTGAAATTCTTTTAATTTTTAATGAATCCGAATCATTAAAACTTTCTTCTTCTATATCAGATTGTGCACTTAATGATATCGAAAAAAAGAATAAAAAAAATAAGGTTATATATCTTGAGATTATTATGTTATTAAATTTGTTTTCAGTTTAATTTCAGTTTAATTCGTTCTTCTCTATTGGCTAATTCCCAGGCAGTATAAAAAATAAGATGAGTTCTTTTTTCAAGCATTTCATAATTGATTTTGTCGGGTGTGTCAGTTGGCTGATGATAATCTTCGTGGGTACCATTAAAATAAAAAATAACTGGAATATTTTTTTTAGCAAAGTTATAATGATCACTCCTTTCATAAAAACGATTGGGATCATTTTCATCATTAAAAGTGTAATCTAATTTAATTTGTGTGTATTTTTCATTAATTGCTTCCGATATTTCATGAAGTTCTTGGCTAATTCTGTCTGAGCCAATCAAATAAATATAATTAGGGTCTTTATCTATTCTTTTTGGATCTAATCGCCCAATCATGTCGATATTTAAATCGGTCATTGTTTTCGCTAATGGATATAAAGGATTTTTTGAATAGTATTCTGAACCTAATAACCCTTTTTCTTCACCTGTGACATGTAAAAAGATAATAGACCTCTTAGGACCTAAACCTTCTGTTACGGCTTTTTGAAATGCTTCTGCTATTTCAAGCATGGCCACAGTTCCAGAACCGTCATCATCTGCACCGTTATTAATGATTCCATTTTCTATACCAATGTGATCTAGATGTGAAGAAAGTATAATATATTCATCTGGATATTTACTTCCTTCAATAATAGCTACAACATTTTCAGTTTTCACATCCTCTCCTTTGATATTTAGTGTCATGGATTGGAAGTAATATTCAGTTCCTTTCGCGGGAGTAACGTTATGCTTAATATAAAATTGACGAATAAAATCTACTGCTTTATGTTGCCCTCGTTTACCAGTTTCACGTCCTTCAAAATAATCAGAAGCATAAACATATAAAAGTTCTTTAAGCTCTTTTGAAGATATGGATTTAGCATATTCTGAAACATTTTTTTCTAATTGACAAAAGCCAGATTGAGTTATAAAAAACAGAAGGAATAACTGGTATTTCATGAGATATTATTTAATATTGTAAATATATCAAATGTTTCTAGGGTTTAGCAAGTAATGGCTTTTCTATTTCTTTTAAAATTCCGTCCCATAAACCAATTCTTAATTCAAGTGCTCTTTTAGAGTAGGCAAGTGCTTCAGTGATTTTATCTATATTACCTTCACAAAGGTTTGTTACCATCTTTAGGGCCATGGGGCCGTGTTCATCTGCATCTACCTCAATATGTCTTTCGAAATAATATATTAAATCACTTAAATCTTCTCCTTTAGGAACCGTCAGATTTTTAATTATTTCAATAAACATATCTGGAATTAAATCTTCCCTTCCAAAGGTAAAAACAGCTGCTATAATATGATTTTTTCTAGTGTTTACAACTTCAAAAGTAAACCTTAAAAATGATAAAATATGTAGGGGTAAATTAGTCTCTTCTAGAGCTTGATCTATAGTTTGTCCTTTTTTTAATCGATGTTGAAGCTCTTTAATGGCTTTTGTATTTGCACCTAATGACTTCATTGACTCTAAATACATTTCAAAATGACTCATAGCAATTCCCTTGCGGTTGAGATCAGATTCTTCTCCCCAAACAATTTCATTTATTAGACGTGCGGCTTCTGGATTTCCTGAAGGACGCCATGGAACTTGGGTACAGCTTAATTGGTTTTGCAATTGCTTTAAGAGTGACATAAAATCCCAAACCGCAAAAACATGTTGCTCCATAAAGAGGCGAATATCTTCAATGCTTTTTATTGATTTATATATCTTGTGTTCCTGTAGTTTTTTCCTCAAAGGAATTAGTTTGCGCTCAATATCAACTATCATCTTTTTCAAAAATATTATATTCGGGGACAAATATATTAATTTATAAGTTTTTTCTATTGGAGTTAAATACCCTTTTACTGTTTTTTTTTGCGTCTATTTCGTTAACATTATTTCCTGGACCTGATATACTTTTTGTAATTAGCATTAGTTTACAAAAGGGATGGAAAAAGGGAGTGGAATTAAGTTTAGGATTAACCTCAGGAATTATCATCCATACCCTGGCAGTCGTATTGGGTCTTGGTGCTATATTGAAACATCAGCCTAATGCTATTCGAGTTATTGAAATTTCAGGAGCTACCTATTTGATTTATTTAGCAGTTCAAATTTGGATAAATTCTATCAAAAACCAAAATAATTCACTTAAACCTTCTAAGCATAAAAATTTATTCTTAACAGGATTTATTATGAATTTAAGTAATCCAAAAGTGAGTTTGTTTTTTTTAAGTTTTTTTCCAGGATTTTTATTCCATCATGAATGGACTTATACACTTCAGTTTTTGATATTAGGAAGTATATTTTTTGTTCAAGCATTATTTGTTTTTATAAGCTGTTCTATTTTAGCTGCCCAATTAGGTGAGAAATTTAAATTAAGCAATCGTTTTTTAAAATGGGACAAAATTCAATCACTTATTTTATTTATCATTGCGTTAATCTTACTCTATCCCTAGAACTTCAATATGACTGCTCATCAATCCATTACATTAGTTGAATGCCCTAGAGATGCTCTACAAGGGTTTTCAAGATGGGTTAACACATCTGACAAAATCGCATATTATCAAAGCCTACTTAAGGTTGGATTTCACACGTTAGATTGCGGCAGCTTTGTTTCTCCAAAGGCAATACCCCAAATGTCAGACACTGCTAAAGTCATTAAAAGCTTAGATATTTCAAATACTCCTACAAAATTATTGACAATTGTTGCTAATGAGCGAGGAGCGTTAGAGGCAATAAAGCATGAGGAAATATCATATTTAGGCTATCCCTTTTCCATTTCTGAGAATTTTCAAGTTCGTAACACAGGAAAAACGATTTCAGAGTCTCTCATAATCTTGAAAAGAATATCTGATATTGCTTCAAATCATAATAAGGAAATAGTTGTTTATTTATCTATGGGTTTTGGAAATCCATATGGAGATCCTTGGAACGCTGATATTATTGCAGAATGGGTTTCTAAAATGGTAGTAATGGGAATTTCAATAATTTCCATATCAGATACTATAGGAACGGCTATTCCCTCTGATATAATTAAATTATATTCAACCATTATACCTTGTTATCCAGCCATTACATTTGGAGCACATTTTCATACCCATCCTGATTTTTGGTATGAAAAAGTAAATGCAGCGTTTTCTGCAGGATGTTTACGCTTTGATGGAACTATAAAAGGAATGGGAGGATGTCCCATGGCACAAGATAAATTGGTGGGGAATATGCCTTCAGAGAAATTAATTTCTTTTTTTACTTCACGTAAATTACTCCCAAAAAATTTAGATTTATTTTCGTTTGAGAGTTCTTATAATTTTTCTCAGAAAATTTTAACCCAATAATATATCCTCTCTTTTTTTAATTAAATTCAGATAGATTAATGACAAAGGATATTTAATCCCTATATTTGTTTGCAATTAATTTAAGATTAGTTGCTTATGACTTTCATTAAATTTATCGGACAAGGCCTCACCTATGATGATGTTTTATTAGTTCCTAGCTATTCAGACACATTACCTCGTGAAGTATCTATCAAATCAAAATTCAGCAGAAATATTCCTTTGAATATCCCTATTATATCTGCCGCTATGGATACTGTTACTGAGAGTAGAATGGCAATAGCTATGGCTAGTGAGGGGGGTATTGGAGTCTTGCATAAAAACATGACAATACAAGAGCAGGCAGCTAAAGTTAGAGCTGTAAAGCGATCAGAATCTGGAATGATTATAGATCCTGTAACACTTCCTATTACTGCAATTGTATCGGATGCTAATATTAATATGCAACGTTACAAAATTGGAGGTATTCCTGTTGTTGATGATGATAATAAATTGTTAGGAATTGTTACAAATCGTGACTTACGCTTTGAAAAAAACAGTATGCGACCTATTAAAGAAGTGATGACATCACAAAATTTAATAACCGCAAAAGAAGGAACTTCTTTAAAAGATGCAGAATTAATATTGCAAGAACATAAAATCGAAAAACTTCCTGTAGTATCTAGTGACAATATACTGGTTGGTTTAATTACATTTCGTGATATCACAAAACACACTACAAAACCTAATTCTAATAAAGATAAATTTGGTCGACTAAGGGTTGCTGCTGCAGTGGGTGTTACCCCTGATGTCTTAGATCGTGTTGAAGCACTAAATGAAGCTGGAGTAGACGCCATTGTAATTGACACAGCTCACGGACACACAAGAGGAGTTGCGGATGTTGTTAAAAAAGTAAAAGAAAAATTTAATTTACTTGATGTTGTAGTTGGTAATATAGCTACAGGTAAAGCAGCTAAATATTTAGCAGACATTGGTGCAGATGCTGTTAAGGTAGGTATTGGTCCAGGATCAATTTGCACAACTCGTGTTATTGCGGGAGTTGGGTATCCTCAACTATCTGCTATCATTGAGGTGCGGAAAGCACTTAAGGGAACAGGGATTCCAATAATTGCAGATGGTGGAATTAGATATACAGGTGATATTCCCAAAGCTATCGCTGCTGGAGCTGATTCAGTTATGTTAGGGTCACTACTAGCTGGAACGAAAGAATCACCGGGAGAAACCGTTATATTTGAAGGTAGAAAATACAAAATTTATAGAGGGATGGGCTCTGTTGAAGCGATGAAAATGGGAAGTAAGGATCGTTATTTTCAAGATGTTGAAGATGACTTAAAAAAACTAGTTCCTGAGGGTATTGTAGGTAGAGTGCCTTATAAGGGTGATATAGAAGAAAGCATTCACCAGTTTATCGGAGGTTTAAGAGCAGGAATGGGTTATTGTGGTTCAAGGGATATTAAAACACTAAAAGAAACTGGTCAATTCGTGACTATTACTTCCGCAGGAATGCGTGAAAGCCATCCGCATAATATAAGTGTAACTAAAGAGTCTCCAAATTATAGCCCTTAAATTTATGAAGCTATTATTTTAAATGTTCTTGCCTTTCCTTTAATGACAACACGAATAATATACATATTGCCCGTTTTAAAGGAAGTATTAAATTGGAATTGCGAGAAATTTTGCACATTCATTTCTGAAATCTTATTTCCTATGATTGAATAAATCTGAAAGCTACCTTGTCCAGTGAAGCCTCTGAAGTATAAGTTGCCATCACGAAAAACAACAACGGCTTTCTCTTGAGACATTTCAATTCTATGATAATCAGATTCTATAGACGGAATAGAAAATAATGCATCTGAATAAAGTAAAATAAAAAAAACAAGTAGTTTTTTAATCAATGTTTTTAAATTTATACCAAATTTACAATTATTATACGTAAAATTAAAATTTTTTTAACATTTTAATATGCTCAAAATCAATATTTTACAAACTTTATTAAGAATTAAATCTCTAATTGTTAATAACAAAGCAATAATATTTTTTTTATACGTTAAATCTAGACTGATCCGAAGACTCATATACCTTTTAACACCTTTGTTTTTTGTTTCATGTGAAACTATTTCGCTTAATAATGAAAAAGCATTTGCACGTGTAGGATCAATCTATCTCTACCGTGAAGATATAGAGAAAAATATTTTGAATTTTAAAAACAAGGAAGATAGTATTTTAAAAGTCAGAAATTTTATTGATGATTGGGCAAGTAAACAAATTATTTTGCAACAAGCTGCTCTTAATTTAGATAATGATAAAATCAAAATGTTACAGAAACTTGTTAAACAATATGAAGCAGAATTATTTTCTATAACCTATAAACAATCAATTGTAAATGAATCTTTAGACACTCTTATTTCTATTAAGGAAATAGATTCTTTTATGTTTTTAAATAAAAGTATTTTTAAACTTAATGCTC
>Ga0209532_1000538_pt1 | contig 32379 bp, 30 predicted proteins | sample COG_02_FD_184746 | JGI IMG/M metagenome (GOLD analysis project Ga0209532, IMG submission 184746) | Pelagic Microbial community sample from North Sea - COGITO 998_met_02 (SPAdes) (version 2) | ecosystem: Environmental > Aquatic > Marine > Neritic zone/Coastal water | place: Helgoland, sampling... | reverse complement strand
GTGGTGTCACTCACTAGAAGCAGTGGCGCAGAATCTATAATTATTAAATCATAGCTTTGCTTTAATATATCTAGAAGCTCTTTAGTGCGTGAGCGCATTAAAAGCTCTGATGGGTTTGGTGGTATAGCTCCTGTAAGCAAATAATCTAAACCGCCAGGTTTAGCAGCCTTTGTAATTAAAGAATCTGTATCATTAAAATTCTCGTTACTTAAATAGGTGGTAAGCCCTATGTTTTCTCTTTTTTGGTTTAAAAACTTATGTAATTGAGGATTTCTTAAATCTGCACCAACCAAAATCACTTTTTTACCCAGTGCGCTATAACTCTGCGCCAAATTGTAAGAAACAAAAGATTTCCCCTCTCCTTTAATAGTTGAGGTAACACATATAACATTAGTAGCATCTGTTTTTAACTGAAAGCTTAAGCCAGAGCGCAACACTCTTGCAGATTCTGCAATAAGCCCTCTCCCACTATTATCTAGATCTTCGGTGTTTTCTGCAAAAGGCATTTCTCCGAGGACTGTAATTCCTTTTAAACCATTTTCTAGATCATCTCTAGTATTAATTTTACTGTCTAACATCTTTAGTAAAAAGAAAATACCAAAAGGAACAAGTATACCTAGTAATAAAGCAACCAGGTATGTAATTTGTACTTTTGGTGATATAGGAAATCTACTAGAAACCCCATAACTTAATAGTTTAATATTTGGCAGAGCAGAAATATAGCTTATTGAAGCCTCTTCTTTACGCTCCAATAAAAATACATACAACTCCTCTACAATTTTAAAGTCTCTAGCATAGGCTCGTAAGGCATTTTCCTTACTAGGCAGGCCGGCGACAACTCCTCTAGTTGTGGCTTCCATGTTTTTAAAGCCAGAGAGTGATGTTTGCAGCCCCTCGATGTATCTATTAACCCCTGTAACAATAGCGGCTTTTGCATTATCAAGCTGGCTAGAAAGCTGCATTACAATTGGGCTTTTAGTAGTTGCGCTAATAAGTAAATTATTACGCTGGGTTACTGCCGTGTTGTAAGAGTCTACCAGCGTGTTAACACTTTTATTATCTATACCGATATTTGCAGGTAAAATTTGGTAGCTTGCTTGGTTTTCTAGTTTTTCTAGTAATGCCTTGGCAATTTCTAGCTGTATACCAATACCAAAGGCTTTTTCTTGACCTTTTACAATATTAGAAAGGGCATTACCTGTTTGAGCTTCTGGATCAAAAATATTATTGGCAGCTTGGTAGGCAACGGTGTTTTGAGATAAAGTATCTATGCTTTTTGTGAGGCCATCTAGGCGGTCATTAATAAAAGCTAAACTTACCTTAGATATTAATCGTTTGTCTTCAACCTGGTCATCCTTCATTACCTGCATGACAGTATTTAAAATAGCCTCATTGCGCAATTTATTGACACCAATAAAATTTAAATTTATAATTTCACCTTGTTTTGAGGCTGCGGTAGCAGTTAAATTAAATCTTAGATCTGTAACTGCATCGTTTAAAGCATATTTCTCTATGATAAGTTTTTGATCTTGAAAAAACAAAGAATCATGTAGTGTAATCTCAGATTCTTTATATTTAAAAACCTCTCCTTTATTAATAGCAAAACTTAAAGTGTCTCTAGTAAAGGTTGCTTTTTGATTTGATATTTCTACATCCCAATATTGATAGCTATTTGACGATTTTATATTAACAAACCGGGTATAATCATTGTTAAATTGTATATTTTCATTTACCCTACCTACTGTATATATGTTAGTTTGTAAATCTAGGCGGGTTACCACTTGGCTTAAAATGTGCTGAGAGGTAAGAACTGCAATATCATTCTCTACATTTACTTGATCAAAACCAAAAAACTCCATCCCTCCGGTTAGAAAGGAAGCAGCATCTTCTGCGGGTTTTTTAATTTGTAATTGAGCGCTAGAGCTATATATACGGTCTGCGGTTTTTAAATACAAAAAAGCAGATACTATTGCTATTATAACACCGGCCAAAAAATAGGGCCAAAAAAACAGGTAGTAGCCAGCCTCTTTTTTAATATCTATAGAATCTTCCTCCTTGAGGTGACTCTGGTCTTTAAAATTATCTTGCATCATTATCTAGTAAATAAAAGTATAGATGTTAATATAACAGAGGTAATACCTAATATGGCAGATATATTACCCACATAACCTGCTGTTTTTACTTTAGCACTATTTGGGTTTACTACTATTACATCATTGGGCTTTACCATTTGGTAAGGCCCGCTTAAAAAATTGGCAGAGGTAAGATTTATAAGAGCTGTGGTTTGCAGCCCGTCAATACGTCTTAAAACCACCACATCTTCTCTGCTACCGTTAATTGTTAAATCTCCAGCAAGACCTATAGCTTGCAATAAACTAATATTATTTTCTGTAAAAGAAAAGGTGCCAGGCCGTTGTACCTCTCCCAAAATAGTAACCTTGGCGTTTAATAATCGTACTGTTACATTAGGGTTTATTAAATAGCCGCCATCTACCAGTAGTTTTTTAATTTCATTTTCTAGATCTTGCGTTGTTTTTTCTTTTACAGAAAGTTCTCCCAACACCGGGAAGGTAATTGTCATGTTTTGAGAAACCAAATAACCATCTAGTTTCATGATATCAATGTTGTTAGGAACAATACTGCCAGCCGTAACGTTATTATAAGGAATCGCCGCCTCTGGCATTAGAGCGCCTACAGTAATTTTTAAAATATCGTCTACTTGCAAGTTGTGGTTGTTATAGGTAACCTCAGTATTATTGTAATTATTAATGTCTTGTAAGTAAAGAAGTTCTTTTTTACCTACGCAAGAATATAATAATAAAAACACTAAGGGTAATAATATCGTCTTTTTTGCGGGAATTTTCAAAGTCATTTATTATTAGATTAAATATTTGTAAAAGTAATAGTTTTTGGAAAGAAGGTTAAGATTTTTTTGTTTTTTAATTTTTCATACGTGCAAACGTAATAAAATATTAAGAGATTGTAAATGAATTAATAGAAATGAAAACTAGCTACTCCTAGCACCTTTAAAAAAAACATTATATAAAGACAAAAAAAGATACTTAAAATCTGTCCAAAAAGGAGATTTTGCATATAAATCTAAATACTTTCGTTCGGAAGCCATAATTTCATCTAAATTTTTTGGTAGGTCTACATAAAATGGGGGTATAAAACCCGGTTTCACCTTTATCCTTTTTTCTTGTAAATCTTTATCATAAAGACTAAAGTAATGCTTACTTAGTGGTCTAATGCCAAAAAGTTTCATTTCACCTTTTAATAAATTAAAAATCATTGGAATTTCATCTAGCCAAAATTTCCTGAGAAATCTGCCTTCTGGAGAAATTCTAAAATCATCTTTAATTTTACCGCCTTCTTTTAGATTATTCTTTTGAAATACATATTCTTGTAAATATTCTGAAAATGGCCTCATTGTTCTTAATTTATAAACATAAATGAGTTTTCGATTTTTTCCTACTCTCTTTAGCTTAATTAAAAAACCATAGGAAGGATTCATATCATATAATGGTTCTTTAACCTTTTTAAAGGTAAAAAAAATCCTATCATTTTTATACTCCTCGTCAATAATTTCAAAGCCACAAGAATAAAGCCTGCCATAGGTTTCAGCTTTTGACAAAACTCTCCCTTTTCCTTTAGTGATGTAAAAATAGAGATTTTTTGTTATTAGTAACTTAGGGGATATTCTAACTAGAAGTGTGTCAAAAAAGAGATAAATACCGTTTAGCGGTAATGGATATTTATTTAGTATGCGTTTACGACGAACTGTATATGTTTCAACATTTCCCTTAAAGATTCCTTCATCCTTTAAACAAGCATTTACGTTTTCAAAATATTTATTAAGATACCTAATATCATTAATGCGTTCTTCTCTTATAATTAATTTTAATTTTTCATCTTTCATTGAAGTCATTTTAAACTACTTTTGTATATAAAAATGTCAAATGTGGTAATTAAAAAAACATCAAAACGCTTACTGTATGGTTTCAAAAACATGCTCAACCTTTTACAATAATATGGTTTTGGATAATCTGGATTTCAATACTTCCCTTTTGTGACTCATTATATTTTAAAAACTTTTATAAATAGCTCAATATTAATAAAATTTGTTATTAAACCCACAACGGATAATTATTTTACAACCTATTTAAAATGATACTGATAATTTTTATTGTCTTGTAATGTCTTTATACTTTCAGGGTAATTCTCAATCATCCATATTGTCATTGCATTTAAATCAATTTTTTCTTCAAAAAGTTGCTTGCGTTTTTCTGACCATTCTTCTTTTACATCATCTTTTGCAAACAGTTCATTAATAATTGAAAATATTCTTTCAGGCTCATTCGTTTTTACTCCCCAACCCATCTTATATTTATACTCTAAATCATTTAAATATTGAATCTTCCCGACAAAATCGTTATAGCGTATAAATGGGGTTCCTAATATTCCAGCTTCAGCACACATTGATTGGCTATCACCAATAAAAAGTGTTGCATAAGCCATTACATCATGCATTTGATTTGGTTTTATCTTTAATTGATATTTTATCAATTCTTCATTCAATGAATCTTCGGATGTGATAAACACCTTTCCTTTTGGGTTTAAGAATTTAATAATTTTAAGTAATAAATTATTTCCTATCCCAGTATGCTTGCCTTCAATATCATGACCTGACGTTAAACTTACTAGTCTAATTATAAAGAAAGGCTCTTCTGAATTTATTCCTAATTCTTTTAAAACATTAATATCTGGTGTAAAATACTTTGGATTCAAATAAGACATCTTTTGAATGCCGTTATATCCAACCTTTTTAGATTCAAATTTGCCAACAGATGTATATTCAGGACTAACTATATATTTAGCAAAAGGATATGTTGCTTTACAAAAGAGTTTATTTATTTCAAAATCATCTTCATTATAAACAAATGAGGGAATTCCAAAATATTTCCCCACATGAGCAATTGAAATATCCGTTCCAAGCATAAAATCTGGTCGTTTGCTTTTTTTTCGAACAAGTTTATACAGGTTTATATCTTGAACTACAAGCTCTAAAAGCCCTTTAGAAATAACAGAAAAAGTGTTGTTCTTTCGTTGTTTTTTCTCGTTAATTTTTGTGTATTCTTGCCGTTCACTTATTAGTATTTTTTCAAGAATGTCTTTTTCTTTTATAACAACATCTATATTATGCCTTCTATCTGTAAGACCAATAATGATATACTTAAATAAGAAATAATGGGCGGGATGATTTAATGCAATTAATATTCTCATTTAAATAATCTTTTTAATTCTGACAAGGGAGGATAATTAATTAACACCGCATTTCTTGCACCATGATAAACAAACATTGAACCAGCGGCAACAGCTGAAGCAAAAGATTTTACAGCTAATTTAAAATCATTTGTATTTGCTGCTCCTCCAGCTGCAACTACAGGAACTGTGACTGCTGACGAAATTGATTCTAACAAATCTAAATCATACCCAGACATAGTACCATCTTGTTCTATAGAATTGATAATAATTTCACCTGCTCCATTTTTTTCCATTTGCTTTGCAAATACTACGGGATCCAATCCAGTAGATTTACTTCCTCCAAGGGTATAGATCTGTTTCTTCCCAAAAACTTTTTTCTTAACATCTATCGAAACCACTATCGTTGAGCTTCCAAAAACATCAGATGCTTCTTTAATAAAATTTGGGTTTTCGACAGCGTAAGAGTTTATCACTACTTTTTCTGCTCCAGAATTTATAATTTGCTTAATATCTTGAATTGTTTTAATTCCTCCTCCAACAGCAAAAGGCATATTGGCTTCATCACCAACCTTTTTAACAAACTCTAAAGAAATCATTCTTTTCTCTTTACTAGCAAGAATATCTAAAAATACTAATTCGTCAGCTTTTAAATCATTAAAAATTTTAACTGCATTGATAGGATCTCCAATGTAACGATGGTTTTTGAATTTGATAGATTTAACAAGTCCTTTGTTTTTTAAAAGTAAAATGGGAATAACACGAGGTCTAAACATATCCTTATAATAACTCAACAAAATTTTTAATTAATTTTTCTCCTGTGTCGTGGCTTTTTTCTGGATGAAATTGAGTTCCAAAAATATTATCTTTCTGAATTGATGACACAAACTTATCTTCATAACCCGTAGTCGTTAAAATATCTTTTTTATTATTACATTTCATATAATAGGAATGAACAAAATAATACATTGATTCATTATCTAAATCCCTCATAAGGTTATTATCTTTAACAATAATTGTATTATTCCAACCCATATGGGGCACTTTATATTTTAACTTATCTCTAATTGTAAAATTTACGACTTCAGCATCAAACCACCCAAGACCTTCTGTATTACCTTCTTCGCTATATCTTGCCATTAATTGCATACCCAAACAGATTCCTAAAATGGGAGTTTTCTCTTCCAATACTTTTTTATTTAGTAGCTCCCAAATTCCACTTTCTTTGAGTTTTTTAACTCCATTAGCAAAATGCCCTACTCCTGGTAGCAGTAGTTTTTCAGCTTTCAATATTTGATCTAAATCTGATGTAATCTCAACTTCTGCTCCTACTTTTAAGAATTTCTTTTGAACAGAACGGAGGTTACCCATTCCGTAGTCAATGATTGTAATTTTACCCATTTTTTTACTTAGCATATTTAAGATAAAGAATCTTAGGCAGCACTTTCATCTGAGTAGCTACTTTAATTGGAAACTTCATCATACGCATCAACGGTAATAAAGTCTTAAAATTATCATGGGACTCAATAGGCGAATCCATTATTTCCTGCCATTCTTCTTTAGTAATACCCAACTTATTAATGGCATAATCAACCGTTTCTTGTTCGAAATGGTAGGGACTAGTTTCTATGACTTTCAACGCTTCATCTCTAGATGTTTGACCAGATCTTATCATTGCTGAAAGTTCTGTTTTCCTTTTATCAATATTAAACTTTTGAGGAAGGTAATATGACTGAAAGAATTTTGTATAATGGTTCTCATGATGATGGCCACCATAATATTCCCAATTTAATTTATCTTTCAAAATAGGGTCAACTTGCTTTTTATTGTAATCGATAAATTCCATTAAACGAAACTCTCGAATCCCTTTTAACCAAATAAAGTATTGAAGTTTTGCAACAGTCATATGAGGAAAACTAGTGATTTTTTTTATCTTTCCTAGTTTTCTATGCACATCATTAACATATAAAGGATCCATATAGGACCAACTAATAGGAGAAGTCCCTTCAGTTCTAAAAGAATGGCCATTTAAAATATATTTTACTCCTTCTTTATTGGCTATATTATATAAGACAGAATAAATGGCATAATCTGTAGGGATATCAGCATCAGGAGTAGAAGACTTTAAAAAAGAAACTTGTAAATCCTTAAATTCTTCCCAATCTGCAACTACTGTGTGTAATTCAACATCAAGAATATTGCAGGCATTCTTAATATTCCTGACTGAAATCTCAGTATTCCAACCATTATCAAAGTGAACTGCAAGTGGACGTAAGCCAAGCTCTTTAGCCTTTAATAAAGTATATGTACTATCTCTTCCACCACTTATACCAACAATAGTATCATACCGTTTACCTTTTCCAGCTTTCTTAATCTTAGCTATTGTAGCGTCTAACTCCTGTCTTAAGCCTTCACCTAGGGGATGAGCCTTTTCTAATTCATCATGTATTTTACAATATTTACATTCTCCAGATTCATCGAACCAGATATCCGTAACTGTAGTATCTAAAATACATCTACTACATATTTTATTTTTATGCTCTTCCATTAGTTAATTTTAATTGGTGTAAAAGTACTGTTTCTTTCCGCTTTTTAAACAGGAAAATAACTTACTTCTTAGAGAGTGATTTCGCAGCCATCTCCGGTTTGTTTCTTTAATGATCAATTAATTTAATTATTCCGCAATATATTCCTTGTAGATATGGTATAATCGATCTTGCTGAATAATATTATTAAATTCTTGTTCAATGTGCTTTTTCCCATTAAATCCGTATTTAAAAACTAATTCTGGATTGTCCATCATTTTAACCATTGCTTCAAAAATTCCGTTAACATCACGTTCTTCGACCGTAATACCAGTAACATCGTTAATGACAATTTCTGAGATTCCGGCGTGACGGGTTGCAATTACCGGACGACCAATCGCCTGAGCTTCCATTAAAACAATTGGTGTTCCTTCTTTTGACCCTGCTTTAGTAGTGAAACTATTCAATAAAAAAACATCGCAAGATGCCATTTCTTGCATGACAGTTTCGCGTGGATTACCCGTTAAAAAGTTATCAATAAAAACGACTTTCTCAATTAATTTAAGACTTTCGACTAATTTTACTAATTTAGACTTATACTCACCATTACCTACAATTCTTAATTCTACATTATCCTTAACTTTAGCAATATTGCTAAATGCAACAATTGTATCATGAATCCCTTTTCTTTCACTAAATCTGGCAACAACCAAAAACACAAAAGTCTTAGTTTTTCTTTTTTTTATTGAATAAGAATTTAATTCTTCAAGGTCAACCCCAAGATGGTGAATTTTTATTTTTTCCTCTTTAAAGCCTAGCTTAATAAGATCTTTCTTCATATCATCCGACAAAGCTAAAAATAAATCACCTTTATCACTAAGCTTTTTATAAAATGGCCTTAACACTTTTATCTGGTCGCTTAAATCATAGCCATAGAAAGATGTAATTAGAGGTATTTTCAAATATTTTTTTAGAGATAAAGCGGCAATTCCATCATTACCAAAATGTGCATGAATTAATTTAGCTTTTATCTTTTGTGCCGAGGCTTTAATAACCTTATTTAAAGACCAATTTGTAAATTCATATAGTTTATAATTAGGGATTCGAAAATGAATCGGTCTAATAACATCAATATCATTATAGTTATCTTGAATTGGCAATATTGTTGGGTACTTAGATTTTGAACGTAAAAAAGAAGGGATAAATGGTTGTGGTGATATAACTTTGAAGCTAACATCTTTAATAACTAAACCTTTAATTTGTTCATAAACCCAATAAGAACTAGTTGGCGTAGTAGTAGAAGGGAAATGTTGTCTTATTGTTAGGACATCTACATTCTTTTTATTCATTTTCGATATTATCTAAAAAGTTTATATTTTCCTTGAAACCTATTTTCGAAATTTTTTTATTATTCCCAATCATTTCCCAAACTTCATTTTCTCGATATGGAATGGCGCCAAAGTTAATTTTTGACTTACTTTTTAAGCTACTTTTAAGCTTAATTGCTAACTCTCTTAAAGAAATTCCAACCCCACTGCAAACATTAAAAATTTCATTCTTAGTTTCAATTTTTGAAGAAAGTAATAATGTCTCAATAATATCATTTATATGAAGATAATCACGTTTCTGCTCTCCTAGTGTCATATCGAAATCAATATTTCTTTTTAATTTCTCAATTAATTGAGGGAGAAAGAAACTATTAGGCATATCATTCCCATAGAAATTAAATAAACGAAGTATTGTAAAATTCTTTTTATTTATTTCCGAGAAAGTTCTTATACTCATTTCCGCACAATATTTTGATAAAGAATATGGAGAGGCCGGCACAAAGTTATCATCTTCTGAAAATGGTACTTTTACTTTATTTCCACCATAGACTTCACTTGTACTAGAATAGATAAGTCTCTCGTAGTTTATCTTGGTTAATGCATTTATCAAATTTATGGTACCATAAACATTGATGTCAAATATTTCCTTTGCACTAGTAAAATCTCTAGTGCGATTTAAAGTAGCTGCAAGATGGTAAATAATATCTGGCTTTACAATATTAACAACTTCCTCTAGTTTATCATATTCTCTAATATCTACCTTAAAATAGGTAACTTTTTCTACTAGACTAAGATCTTGGATATCAATTGAAAAAACCTTTGAATCCATTGACAATAGCTTTTCTATGAGGTTTTTACCAAGATATCCATTGCCACCGGTAACAAGAATTCTTTTATTCCTAATCTCTATTTTGTCCATCCAATATTTTTATTAGCCGCTAGAGTAATATAGTTCATTAAATCATCCTCGGTATTAAGTTCTCCGCTAGTATAGAATGACTTATACCATTTCACAGTTTTTTCAAATGTTTCATCCTTATCCCAAACAGCTTCCCATTTTAATATTTTATTTGCTTTAGAACAATCCAACATCAACAAGTTTGCTTCATGTAAAATAGATTCCTCTGTATTAATCTTATATTGTATCTGATTCCAATAGAATTTAGTTTGTTTTACCACTTGTTCTACATTAAGATTGCTATTCATACTAGGCCCAAAATTCCAACCGTCAGCAAACTCTCTTTTCCCATTAAGTAATTGTTGCCCGATTAGTAAATAACCACTTAATGGTTCTAAAACATGTTGCCATGGGCGAGTAGAATAAGGACTACGAATAAAAACTTCTTCATTATTGTCTGTGGCTCTCATAATATCAGGAATTAAACGATCTTTTGCCCAGTCTCCTCCTCCAATAACATTACCTGCTCTACAACTTGCTAATAATTTTTTTCCGGAGTTAAAAAATGATTTCTGATAAGAATTTGTAATTAATTCAGAACATCCTTTAGATGCACTATAGGGGTCATGCCCACCCATAGGATCATTTTCGCGATAGCCCCATATCCATTCTTTATTATCATAGCATTTATCACTCGTTATATTTACAATGGCTTTTACTGAATCAATACTACGAGCTGCTTCAAATACATTTATTGTCCCCATAACATTCGTTTTAAATGTGTTTGTTGGGTATTCATAGGAGTCTCTTACTAAAGCTTGTGCAGCCAAATGAAAAACTATATCAGGTTGGTGCTCCTTAAATGTTTTATTTAATAATTTTGCATCATTAATATCTCCAATAATAGAGGTATAATTATTTTCTAATAAATCAAAATGACTTGGGCTTGTGTGAGGCTCTAATGAGTATCCTACAACTTTAGCTCCCATTTTATGAAGCCAAAAAGCTAGCCAAGAGCCTTTAAATCCAGTATGACCAGTTATTAAACAAACTTTGTCTTTGTAAATTCCATTGTATAATTTATCTATTTCCATAATTTCCAAGAAGCTTTATTGTTATCCCATAACTCATTTAACATTTTATTATCTCTTAATGTGTCCATTGGTCGCCAAAAACCAAAATGCTTATAGGAAAATAGCTCCCCATCTTTCGCAAGATTTTGCAAAGGAGTTTTTTCAAAAACTGTAGAGTCACCATCATTGATATAATCAAATACTTTTGACTCACAAACGAAAAACCCACCATTAATCCAGGAACCATCTCCTTTAGGCTTTTCTTTAAAGGACTCAATCTGCTTATCACCATTAAACTTTAAAGATCCAAAACGACCGTCAGGCTGTACCGCAGTCATAGTAATTGCTTTACCATGTTCTTCATGTGTCTTTAGTAAGGCATTGATATCAATATCAGCAACTCCATCACCATAAGTTAGCATGAATTTCTCTCCATTAAGATACTTTTCTACGCGTTTCAATCTTCCTCCAGTCATTGTATGAAGACCTGTATCCACAAGAGTTATTTTCCATGGCTCACTAGAAGTATTATGAACTTCAACAATATTGTTTTTTACATCTATAGTGACGTCACTTTGGTGCAAAAAATAGTTAGCAAAATATTCTTTTATCACATAGCTTTTATATCCCAATAATACTATAAACTCATTAAATCCATAATGAGAATATATCTTCATAATATGCCATAAAATAGGTTTTCCTCCAATCGGAATCATTGGCTTTGGCATATTTTGCGTTTCTTCACTTAATCTTGTGCCAAATCCTCCGGCCAATAATAGTACTTTCATAAATTTATTTTTTTTAAAAAATTATACATGTCGCCTTATAATCGCGATTCCACCATTTAAATTTTGGTAAAACAACTTTTTTTCATTTTTTAAACTTATAAGAAAAAGCAAGGGTTCGAATAATAGTGATTATATGGGTATTTTTCTTATTGTATTTATTGGTTTTAGAACCAAAATTTAAAACTATACTATTAGTTTTTAAATGTAGAAGTGACAAATTATCACCTATCCAAATAGCTTCTTTTATCAACATAATTTCATCTAATTAATTTCAAGTATTTAATTGCAGATTCTTCTATAGAGTAGAATCGTTCGACTTTTTCTCTAATCTCTAAACTGTTTTTCTTTGAACATAACTTTAATGCATTTTTCCATCCTAACATAATTGATTCTAAATTTTCAGGTATTGTTAATATACCATTTGACCCATTTTCAATAAAATCAGCAGCACCGCCTATATTTGTCAAAACACAAGGCAAACCACAGGCCATAGCTTCTAGTGCTGAAATAGGAAAAGTTTCAACACTATTCGAAGTTAAAGTAAAAACATCCGATGCCCAATAAAAATTACGAACTTCTCCTGCAACTTCTGAAGTAAAAAAGTGTGCATTTACCAACTTCTTTTTTTGTGAGTATTCCTTCAGTACTTCACATTCTGTCTTCCTTTCATCACCAACAAACACAATCGATATGTCTTTGTATACCTTTTGAAGTAGATAAAAAGCATCAATGGCATCTATATGTCTTTTTTCCTCTCTAAAGCCCGCTACCATTAAAATTATATCATTTGATGAATTAATCCCCATTGAACTCAAAAAAGCATTTCGATCAAAGTACTCTGGAGGCAATGAAAACTTTCCTGTGTCAATTCCATTATATATTTGCGAGAAAAAAGAAGAATTTAACTTATTTTTTTTAGTTAAATATTTTGTCTGATTATCAATACTTGTGAGATATTTTTCATTTTTTCTTTTAAATCTATATAATGCAAAGTTGATTAAACTATATTTTTTGTTTAGAGCTATAGTTGAATGAATCGGGTATATAGTAACTGGTCTTTTTGGTAAAAATAGAGTGGCAATTTTATGATAGACAATATAAGATGTAATCACTCCATCATAAACCCCAAATTTTACTTCTTTTCTTATTTTCTTTAGCACACTCAAATCAAATTTGCGCTTTCTGGGCCAAACTTGTAATTCAATATTATTATCCAATCTATGCTTTATGGGTACATTTAGAGAAAGAACCCTCAGATGTACTCTATGACCTAATTTAACAAACTCATTCATTAACGAGATCGTATAGTTTTGAGCACCTCCGATATCTAGATCATTTAATATTACTAATATTTTCAAAATTCTTGTGTTTTTAAAAAGTTTTCTAATCTTTTAGCCAATTCATTAGGGCTATGAAAATCTTGAATATAATTGATGCAATTATTTGATGCTATTTTATATTCATTATTAGTTATATCATTAACAAACGACTCAATATTCTTTGGATCAGTGTAAACTAACCCAAGATGCAATTCATTTATAATTGAATCTGGATTAGCATTTTCAGTGGTTATTATTGGTGTTCCACAATACATAGCCTCTAAAAAAGTATTGCTAAACCCTTCATAATGAGAAGTATTTAGTAAAAATTTTGTTTCCTGCAAGTGCTTTAATAAATCATCTCTTCCAAGAAACCCAAGAAATTGTACATTTTTTAATGATTGTAATTTTTGCAAATTTAGTTTTGTGTCATGATCAATACCGTTAAAATTTTCTGAACCAAAAACTTTGAATGTTTCTTTCTTTAATAATTTGGCAATTTCATATAACAAGCCTAAATTTTTTTGATATTGAAAAAGGCCTACCCATGCAATACTATCTCTATCTTTATATTCATTAATAATTGGATTGGAGTTATTATGAAATGGATTACCAAATTTTGCAATTTTTTTGTCTGCATATCTTTTTTTCAATGTCTTATACTGGTAATCGTTTTGACAAATTATTGAATAAGACATTTTTAATCCCATATTAAGCATATTAATATGCCATCTTCCATAAAACTGTGAAATACGATTATCTACATAATTATCATTAGAAACTCTTACAATAAATTTAATTCTCAATAATTTGCAAATCATTGCAAGTATAAAAGTTGACCAGTCAGGGACTCCTTGAATAAAATAATCTGGTCTACTTTGTTTAATACTTTTATATAAAAACGGGATTCGATAATATATCCATCGTAACCATCTAATACCTTTAATATTATCATACAAAGGTAATAGTTTTAAATCAACACATTCTTTTTTAAAAACCAAATTTGGTTCTAATTTAGTTAAAGTAGAAACATCATGGCCTTGGCTCATCAATCCCCTTATCCAAGCATAAGTTTGAACTGCTGCACCACCTGATGGTTTTTGATCTTTTAAGATGACATTTATCAGCATGTCATCTAAAAATAAATACTTAGACATATTTTAATTAATTATTACCTAGATTTACTGTTCAATTTTTTTGAAACTCTTCCTAACTTAATTCTATTTTCTGTCTCTATAATATGAGCAATTGTTATCCCAAGAAAAAGGGCAATTAAAATATTCATGTAGGTATAAGCCACAAAATATAAAGAAAAAACACTTAAATAGCTAACTATATAAGCTTCCGTGTGTTTTCTACTTTTAACATCATTTCTCCAACAATTGATTAAGTGTTTTAAAATCCAAAAATTAAATAGAATAAAAAGTGAGAACCCAACAATACCTAGTTCACATAGCTGTATCATTATCTCAACATGATTAGGTTGAGTGTTTGCTGGATTATATATTTTATAATTGTATAAACCTACACCAAAAAGTTTATTTTCTTTAAATATATCAAAACCATAAACATAATATTGAGCTCTACTGCCCATATTATCTAAAGCCGTCCCTGTATTTATACTATTTTCTCCTTCGTTTTTTGATTCTTTTAGTCGATCAATTATTACTGAATTTTGTTCAAGAATTGGAATGAAAACAAATATCATAACTAATACTCCAAACAATAATTTAGATATAGTTTTAAGAAAGTTCTTTGATCTATTAATAACGTATAAAGAACTTAACATAAAAAAAAATGGTAAAAAAGCTGATCGTGATCCACTCATTATAACTATATATGAAGGTATAATTGATAGAGCTATGAAACTATACAGTTTTATATCTTTATAGCTATAAAGTAAAAACAAAAAAAGAAAGCATAACAAACCTCCAATTCCTACTTCATTGGAATTCATAATTTCTCCTAACCTATCCCCATCACTATAACTAGTAAAACTATCATTAAATAAAATAATTAATAAACTTAAAAATGAGGCAATTGAGACTAACCTGATATTATTAATGATATAAAAGCTATTTCTTATATTCACAAAATACATTAACGCAAGGGGAGCTAAAATATATGTTACTACCTGCCAAGACTTCATATCTAATTCAGTGCCCTGAAAAATTGTGTTTATTAATACATAAACCACCCAAATACCCCAATATATAAGGGGCGAACGTAGGGTTTTATATCCTAACTTTTTCGAGCTTAAATAATAAATTAATATTATCAATAGCAATAAGGAATATATTCTGCCAGCAGAATCCTGAAGTCCCGTTAATTGATGTAGTGGAAATCGAATTATTGCGTAAAAAATGAAGACATATTTAAGTTTTAAATAAGACCCCATATTTATATAGTTTTTATGTTATACATCTTTACCCTAATCATCTATATTTTGTTTCAACCATTCATCAAAAAACAAAATAGACCATATTTTGAAACTGTAATCCTTGACTCCTTTAATGTGTTGATTAAGTATTTCTTGTACATAACTAAAATTAAGATAATTATATAAAGTAGAATATCTATTACCTAAAACCGAATACATATAATCTTTTAACTCGCTCTTAAACCATATCTCAAGAGGAACCCCAAAACCTTGCTTCTTATGTTTAAGAACTTCATCTGGAAGATATGGCTCTAGCGCTTTTTTAAAGATATACTTTTTTTCAGAGCCCTTTAATTTAAGATCTGATGGAATTTTAAATGTAAGCTCTGCAAATTTATGGTCCAATATAGGTACTCTAGCTTCTAATGAGTTCATCATAGATGCTCTATCTACCTTTGTTAAAATATCATCAACAAGGAACGTTTTCATCCATAATTCCAAATTTTTATTTAAATGATCAGCATTTGAGTCTTGTAGAATACTAATTTTATATTTTTCCGCTTCTTGTAATTCAAGATCTCTTAAGAAATCTTTATTAAATAATTTTTCTCTTTCATACATCTTCCAAAGGCATTTATACGCCCCTATATGATTTTTATCTTTAGAATAAAAATAACTTAATCCTTTACCTTTTGCAAAATGAGGTAGTAAATTATGTGCTAAAGAACTACTATGATTTAAAAACTTATTGTTAAGTTTTTCATTATGATGTTTCATAATACTATCGAAAACAGTATAGCCCGCAAATAATTCATCTCCTCCATCGCCTGAAAGAACCACAGTAACATGTTCCCGTGCAAATTTTGAAACATAGTACGTTGGCATTGCTGAAGCGTCCGCGAAAGGTTCATCGTAATATTTTACTAACTTAGACAGCAAAGAGATTGATTCTGGTTCAACTATTAACTCATGATGCTTTGTATTATATTTTTCTGAAACAAGTTTAGCATATTTTAATTCATTAAACCTTTCCTCTTTGAATCCAATTGAAAAAGTATTTACTTGAGTTTCTGAAAACTTACTCATTAAGGCAACCACTGCACTTGAATCAACTCCTCCACTGAGAAAAGCACCCAACGGCACCTCACTCATTAACCTCATTTTTACAGATTCCTCCAGTTGATCGCGAATTCTTTCTTCCCATTCTTTTTCTGAAACAGAATAATCAGGCTCAAAATTTGGCTCCCAGTATTTCTTCTCTTCAAAACTATTAGAATCATCAATATTAAGAGTAAAGTAATGTCCTGGTAGTAATTTTGATATATTAGTGAAAATTGTATTTTTATTGCATATATATCCGTATGTAAAATATTCGTTTATAGCACTTTTATTAATCTCTTTTTGGAAATTGGAGGAAGAGGTAATTGACTTAACCTCGGAACCCCAAATAAACTCACTTTGATTTACAGAATAAAACAAAGGTTTTATTCCAAATCGATCACGCGCACCAAAGACCTGTCTTGTCCTTTTATCAAATATGACAAAACCAAACATACCTCGTAAATAATCCAGGCACTTATAGCCATACTCTACATATAGGTTTAAAATTACTTCTGTATCAGAATGCGTATTAAACTTATAACCTTTAGCAATCAAGTCATTGCGTAATTCTTTATAATTATAGATTTCTCCATTAAATGTAATCCACACTGATTCTTCACTATTTGAAAGTGGCTGATGCCCCAGCTTAATGTCTATTATACTTAGTCGTCTAAATCCTAAACCTATGTTATTATCTAAGAAATGACCAACATCATCTGGTCCACGATGTATAATAGAATCTGTCATTGCTTTTAATTCAGCGAATTCTACTTTTTTAGTACTAAAATGAATTTTTCCTGTTATACCACACATTACATTCTAATTTAATTTATTTCTACGCAAAATATGCCGAACTTTATTTATCTCTTTAAAAAATGATCTATTTCTATTTTGGTAAATTATTCTTATAAAATATATCCAAGATAATTTCCCGTAACTCCAATAACTATAATTTGTTCCTTCTTCTATAAATTTATCAAGTTTTGTCATACAAATATTTGTTGTGAAGTCTTCTTGATAAAGTTTGAACCCTTTTTCTTGAGCAATTTTTATGACTTCAGGGTTTTCTAGTAGATACTTTAAACTTTGACTTATATCATATTGTTTCCCGTTTTCAGAATAAGCAAAGTTTTTCGTGTCAAGACCAAGCAAACCTGAAGATAAGTTCAGATATGGATCCACTACGATAGTTGCGCACTTTTGTGATATACTACTTACTGCAGTTGTTCCCATTCCCACAAATACGTCAAGATTTTTAAAAAATGAGGCATCTATTGGATGTATATATCCAAAATATTTAATTTGAAGATTATCTAAGCTTGTACTATTTGCTTCAAACAATGATTCAAGTTTATTTTTAATACTAGCATCAATACTATCTCCTATTATTAATAAACAAAACTTTCTCATTGGCATATTTTTCGCCAAACTAATTACCTCTTCAATTAATACTTGCACATATGCTTTCTCAAGTCTAGAGATAGTTCCAATAACAAAACAAGATTCATCAAGTTGAATACTCATACCTTGTTCATCGATTGGTATTAGTTCATTGGAATCAAAAGATATATTAACATATCTATTTAAATCTATTTCATTCTCGTAGCCAAACATCTTAAAAAGAGATTTACTCGATAAGCCAATTAAATTTCCTTGCTTTTGTTTAAATTGAATTAGACTATACAGTAATTTGTTTTGTATCCCTTTGTATAATGGAGGTTCAATTAAGGAATATAAAACATGTTTACATTTCATCCTTTTTGCATATAGCTCACCCCATGTTGCACTTAATGGATCTGTTGATTCTATAATAGTTACCTGGGCACTATCAAGAAATTCCTCAATTTTTTTAACAACATCATTTTGAATTACTTTATGATAATCAAAAGAATAATTTGCTATTCGCTGATCTCTATAAACTAAAGTAGTATTTTCATTAATGGAAATCTTATAATCGTCCTTCCCTATAATTAGAACAGTTCTAATTCCAATACTTTCTAAATGTTTAATTCTCCGTAAAGCATAAAATTGAGATCCTCCAATTCCTCTAAAATCAGGTATAATAATAAGATGCCTATTATGGGTTTTAATCACTATTATTATCGTTTTTCAATTTCATAATTAAGCTTTTCACCACACGTAACTCCTCTATTCTCAATAAATACGAAGCTAGAAAATATACAATCCCGGCTAGAGCAATAGAGACAAGCAGCCTTATTATATCATGATCAATACTGCTTCCAACAATACCCACAACTATTGTCATTATCAAAGTTGCCAAAAGTATCATTCGAATGTCTTTTATTTGATTAATTGCTCCGTATTGATAAAACTTTGATGGGTAATATGTATTTAATAGATAAGATATTACACTCGAGATAACATGACCAATAACAACGGCTTTCACCCCAAACGGGATGGCTATTAATAGTGCCCCAAGAATTATAGGAACCTTAATCACATCCAATTTAAGAAAAAGATCAGATCGTCCAATAACATTTAAAATATTCATATTCAAAGTACTAATAGGTGTTAAAACACGTGCAAGACATAATAATTGCAACAAAGGAACTACACCTATCCATTTTTCAGTAAGTAATACTCTGATGAAAGGTTCAGCTATAACAGCTAATAAAGCCATAAGTGGGAATATAACAAAAGAAGTCATTCGTATAAGTCGTTTATATGTTGAAACTAACATCTTTTTATCATCTTGCATTTCAGCTAGCATTGGGAAGCTAACTTTACTTAAAACGCTAGTAACTGTTAAGGAAGTTAAATCGGTAAAACCTTTAGCTCTAGTAAAAAAACCTAACTCTTGTACTGCAAAATATTTTCCAATAATAATGCTATAAATATTTCTTAATATTGTTGCTATCATTCCTGCGGCAAGAAGTTTTGATCCGAACTTGAATAAATTTTTAAAAGACTCCATAGAAAAAACAAGACCAGGTTTCCATTTACTTATTACCCATAAAATAATCGCAAGTATTGATGCCCGGATGATGCTCTGCCATACTAAAGCCCATACTCCAAAACCAACATAAGCCATAGTAACACCTACTGAACCACTTATAATTACAGCAATAAAATTAGAAATTGTAATTGATTTGAAATCTAGATTTATTGTAAATTTAGTTGTTTGAATAATAGAGAAGGAACTTATTATAATATTGAGAGACAATACTTTTGTCAAATCAACTAATTTTGGTTGATTATAAAAATCCGCTATTAAAGGAGAACAAAAATAGAGTATTAAATAAAGTAAAATACTAACAACTATATTAAAAAAAAAAACAGTTGAAAAATCGATTTCAGATCTATTCTTTTTTTGAATCAAAGCAGTTGAAAAACCACTATCTAAAAACCATTGAGATATAGCGATAAAGATGGCAAGCATACCAATCAAGCCATAATCACTAGGCATAAGTATTCTAGCTAAAATAATTCCAATAATAAATTGAATACCTTGAACAGAAATTTTTTCAATAGTGTTCCAAAACACACCTTTTATGGCTTTTTCTTTTAATAATATTTGACTCAATTTCTTATAAGGTTAGCATAAGTATTCCGCGTTTAAAAAACTAAAAACACCTGGTGTTAATAATAAAAGTTATTCATTTTCCTTTCAAAATACAAGACTAAAAGTTAAAAATCAACCTTAAACATCTTGTTTACAAAATCAATATCTGACCTAAGTGAATTGCTGAGTTGTTTAATTTCCTGATTATTAGGTTTTTTAATTTTTATATTTTTTTTCATTCTGATGTTAAACAAAAACTTGTAAAGAAAACGATATCTTTTAATATTCAAAAAATCCACTAAATAATTTATTAGTCTGTATTCTAAAAAAAAAGTAAGAATCGTTTGTTTCTTTTTTATCAAAATATAGTTGTTGTTTTTATTTTTAGAGTTGTTGTTTGAAAGGCGGAAATTATCTTGACAATTTTGTTGTTCTAACAACTCCAGTATACCAGAAATCTCACCTTTTACAATGTCTTCAAATTTAAATACGTGAAGGTTATTAACATCAAAATTATTTGATATGAAATTAAAAAAAAAAGTATAATGATAAATCTTCATACTTTCATCATTTAATGCAATATCAATAAATGATTTTTTCTTTTTTCTAAACAAATCATTTAATTCTACATAATATGAATAAATTGCTTTAGATGGTTCCCTAATCGTCACTATTATTTTATAATTTAATCCATTAAGTATACAACTCAATCGCTCTATTTTCTTTTCCCAAGTAGCCATGCTTTCAGAAACACATATATTTTCTTCTGATATTAAAATATTTCTACCTGTTGAAAGTTGTTCCATCAACATGCTTTTTGTTAAAGCAATATCACTTCCATACCTAATAGACTTCATAAATTTAACATATAAGTCACTTTTATAAGAAGACCTGGGCTGATGTACACCCACATAAAATATACTATTATCTAAATGCGGAAAAACATCAGTTTGCAATGTAGTTGTCGCTGTTTTAGGTAAACCTATATGAATAAACACTTTTGCCATTATGTGTAATTATTAAGAATTGATATTATTGACTTTTTCTCATAATTATCTAAAACAGGGCTAATAGGTAAACTCAAAACCTCTTTATGTATTTTTTCAGTTATTGGAAAACTTAAATTACACCATTCCTTATAAGCCAATTGTTTATAAGGTGGTATTGGATAATGAATTAAACTTTGAATACCATTTTCGGCCAAATAAGTTTGAAGTTTCTCTCTATTTTTAGTTCTGATTATAAACAGATGCCATACATGACCTTTGTGCTCCAACACTTCTGGTAAGACAATGTTAGAATTCTTAATATTTTCTAAATAATAGTTTGCTAATTTTCTCCTGACTTCAATATCTTTTTGAATGTATTTTAACTTTATATTTAAAAAAGCTGCTTGAATTTCATCTAAACGTGAATTTAGGCCTTTATATTGGTTTTCATACTTTACATGAGAACCATAATTACGCAAGGCACTAATCACGTTTGCCAGTTCTTTATCATTTGTGGTCACTGCGCCAGCATCACCTAAAGCTCCTAAATTTTTACCAGGATAAAAACTATGCCCCGCTGCATCACCTATACCTCCTGAGGTTTCACCATTCCATTGTGCTCCATGAGATTGAGCTGCATCTTCTACTAATTTTAACTGATACTTAGAACTCAAGTCCAGCATTTGTTGGTTAATGGATATCTGACCATATAAATGCACTGTTAATATAGCTTTTGTTTTAGGAGTAATCGCTTTTTCTATTAAAGCACTATCCAAATTATAAGTTTCACAATTGGGTTCTACAAAAACAGGTGTTAAATCATTATCAGTTATTGCCAATACAGAAGCAATATAGGTATTGGCAGGAACAATAACTTCATCTCCTTTTTGCATAACACCTAACTCTATATATGCTTTAAAAATAAGCCTCAAAGCATCTAATCCATTTGCAACTCCCAAACAATACTCTACTCCACAAAAAGAGGCGTAGTTCTGTTCAAAACTTTCTAATTCTTTCCCCATTAAATACCAGCCAGAGTCAATAACTCTAATTGCTGCGTCTTTTAACTCTTGGGTATATTGAGCGTTAATTTTTTGTAGATCTAAAAATTTAATCATTATGCTCACTATTTATAATATCTAATTTCTTTAATAATCCTTTTGCTAATTCGTCAATTTCTTTTGAGATTTCAATATCAATTCCTTTCTTTATTGAATTTGAATGGATTTCTTTATGTATTTTCATTCCTGGATATTTTTGATTTACCCAACCATAGACTCTCTTAATCGTTTTCTGAGGTTGAGAGACAAGCTCTTCATATTTGCATAAACGAATAGATGAAATGTTTTGTAAGTTCAATTCGAAAAATATTACATTTCTTACATACCACATTAACACAGCAGCATCATAAGGATTCATATCTTTTGAATAAAACTTATGAACAATAAATTTTGTCTGGATTGAATTATATTCCGTTAACCAATGTTTTTTTCTGTCATTGTAAATCATTCCTAAGTTTTCAATACCATTTAGTTCTCCAAATTTCATTAAATTAGAAGAAGCAACGTCACGATAATCACGGTACATCCACAAACCTTTACTATTTGCAAAATATTGCAATAATTTCAATATGTTTTGAGATTCAACTAAAGGTTTAAGGGTAATAAATTCTTGTTTATAATTATAAATTACTTTTTTTACTTGGGGTAATTGATTTAAACGTAGTTTAAAAGGATCATTAGAATTCAATTCACAAAACTCATCAAAAGATTTTGATTTTAAATCGTTTTCAAACACTTTTCCTATCATAGTCGTTCCAGATCTTTGATTTCCTACTATAAATAGAATTTTCTTTTCTTTAAAATAGGGCTTAAATATTTGAAGAACAACCTTCTTTGTAAGAAAAATTCTTCTATAGATTCTATTTTTTAGTTTTGGTCTTAAAAAATAATTGATAATTGTTAACATCACTTTAAAATTTATAAAATGGTGGGGACACCATCAGTTAATTTATACAAATTACTATTTTTATCAATTAAATTTAAGTCTAGCAAAACACCTTTATTTGTTATGTAACCACTATGTTTTGCTGGATTCCCAGTCCACACTTCATTACTTCTTACTTTTTTTGTAACAACGGCTCCTGCTCCTATCATCGCATATTCACCGATTTCATTTCCTCCTAAAATTGTGGCATTAGCGCCAATTGAAGCTCCTTTTTTAATTGTTGTACTCTCTAAAGTATAATTAACATTTTTGGATCTTGGAATAAGGTCATTAGTAAATGTTGCGTTTGGACCTATGATAACATCGTCTTCAATGGTTATTCCATCCCATATTTGTACTCCTGACTTAATCGTTACGTTATTACCTATTTTTACATCATTTTCAATTAAAACATGTGCGCAAATATTACAATTATTACCAATTATAGCATTCTTGAAAACGACAACAAATTGCCAGATTGTTGTTCCTTCTCCTATTTTATCTGTTTGTACATCTGATAAATTATGACAGAAATATTTCATTTTTTTTATTTATAAATTTATTGTAATCCCGAATATAATCTTTTGCATCATAAATATGTGATGCCAATACCAGACAAACAGATTCTGATGAAAAATTTGTCAAATCCCTCCATAAACCAGGAACTATATGTAATGCTGTGTTGGGACTATTTAAGGTAACCCTCTTTTTATTCACCCCATCATTTAAAATCACATCAAAACTTCCAGAAATAGCAACTATATATTGTTCTAACTCATAGTGTGCATGCCCCCCTCTTTCTTCAGCAGTTGGTATATTGTATAAATAATATACTCTTTTAACATCAAAGGGTATATTTTTTCCATTTTCTAAGATTGTAGTATAACCAGAATTTGTGCTTACTTGAGACAACTCTACTAAATTACAATCAAAAATTGTATTATTGTTCAATTTCATATTTTACTCTTTTAAATTGATCAAAATCCATTATATAATCATTACTTTCATATTCTTTTGATGAAACTACTAACGCTAATGAATTGTTTGAAAAATTCTCTATGCGTCTCCATATTAAGTTTGGAACAAACAAACCTGAATAGGGTTTGTTTAAACTAAATTTCTGTTCTTTCTCTCCATTGTTTAAAATGATATCAAAACTTCCATAAAGTGCAACTATAAATTCATGAGACTCCTTAAAAGCATGATTTTCTATTATTTCGCGAACTTGAGCACCATAAATCCAGTAAGTTTTTTTTATTTCAAATGGGATTTGACTATGGTTTTCAAAAAAACTTAAATTCCCTCTAGGGTCCTTAATATTTGGCAATTCAATAATTTTAACGCCGTTTATCATAATTCTGCACATCTCTTAATATAATCACCATAACCACTTTTTCCATACTTTTGGGAAATTTTTATAAGCTCTTTTTTGCTTATAAACTCATGCAAATAAGCTATTTCTTCAATACAAGCAATTTTTTTATCAGTACGTTTTTCAATAACTCGAACAAATTCGGTAGCTGCATCCATAGAATCAACGGTACCAGTATCTAACCAGGCCATACCTCTAGTCATGACACCAACCTCTAATTGTTTTTTTTTAAGATACATTTGGTTTAGTGTTGTTATCTCTTTTTCCCCCCGTGCAGATGGATTTACTTTTTTAGCATAATTTACTACCTCATTATCATAAAAATATAACCCAGGAACCGCATAAGAAGATTTTGGGTTATTTGGTTTTTCTTCAATACTAATGGCTTTTTTGTTTTTATCAAATTCCACAACGCCATATCGTTCTGGATCGTTTACCGGATAAGCAAAAATCGCAGCTCCTTTAACATCTGTTTTACTTCGGAGTAATGATCCGAAGCCACTTCCATAAAAAATATTATCTCCTAACACCAAGGCCACTTTATCTTTTCCAATAAATTGTTCTCCAATTATAAATGCTTCTGCCAATCCATTTGGTTCTGGCTGAACTTCGTATTCAAATTTACAGCCCAACTGAGAACCATCTCCTAATAATTTTTTGAATGCACCTTGGTCATGGGGAGTAGTGATTATTAAAATTTCGCGAATCCCTGCCAACATTAATACTGACAGTGGGTAATAAATCATTGGTTTATCGTAAACTGGCAATAATTGCTTACTTACAGCAATAGTCAATGGAAATAATCGTGTTCCTGATCCTCCTGCTAATATTATTCCTTTCATTTTTTTTAACTTTGACTTATACTTCTATTATACAGATTGCTTCGTTGCTTTTGCAAAATCCTCTTAATGACGATTTTTTATTAAATACTATATTGTTTTTTATAGTAACTTTCATACTCTCCACTTACAATACGCTCCATCCAAGCTGTATTATCCAAATACCAATCTATTGTTTTAGAAAGTCCTTCTTCAAAAGTTACTGAAGGGTTCCAACCCAATTCTTTATTTATTTTTGAAGCATCAATGGCATACCGTAAATCATGACCTGGACGGTCCTTAACATAAGTAATGAGTTTAGAACTAGTCCCATCAGCTCGACCTAGTTTTTGATCCATTTGCTCACATAGTAATTTTACTAGATCAATGTTTTTCCACTCGTTAAAACCTCCTATATTGTAAGTCTCTCCTTTTTCCCCTTTATGAAATACTAAATCAATAGCAATTGCATGGTCATTCACAAATAACCAATCACGGGTATATTTTCCATCTCCATAGACTGGCAATGCTTTATTATTAATAATATTATTAATAAATAGTGGTATTAATTTTTCTGGAAACTGATTTGCTCCATAATTATTAGAACAGTTGCTAATTATAAAAGACATCCCATATGTTTCTCCATAAGCTCTTACAAAGTGATCTGAACTCGCTTTAGAGGCTGAATAAGGAGAGTTAGGGTCATAAGAGGTTATTTCTGTAAACAAACCTTCAGCTCCTAATGTTCCATAAACTTCATCTGTACTTACATGATAAAAAAGTTTCCCGTCCCAATTACTTCGCCATAGGTCCTTAAAGGAATTTAATAGTACCATAGTACCTAAAATATTTGTTTTAGCAAAAGCTAAAGGATCTGTAATAGATCTATCTACGTGAGATTCTGCTGCCAGATGAATGACGCCTTTAAATTTATACTTTTTAAAAAGTGCCTCTATAAAAGGTTCATCTGTAATATCTCCCTTAATAAAGGTGTAATTTTCTTTATCCTCAACATCTTTCAAATTTTCTAAATTCCCTGCATACGTCAAGGCATCTAAATTGTAAATTTGATAACCTGAATACTTATTTACAAAAAGTCGTACTAAATGTGACCCAATAAAACCTGCACCACCTGTTATTAGTATATTTTTCATTACAATTTAAATTAAACAATTCTTAATATGTTTTACTATTCTATCAAAACAATAACCCTTACAATATAAATTTTCATTTCAAAAACTAACTTCATAATCTATTTAACAAAAGGATGTTTAACCAATTGCTTTTTAGCAAAAGGATGATAATCGCCTTTTAATCCAATTGGCTCTGCATTTCTTATATCATGGACAATCTCAATTGCTTGTCTTGCATCTTCAAGTCCATAACCATTTCCTTCTAACACTCCTTTATACACTTTTGTGTGTAAACTAGTAAACCCTCCACTAAACTCTAACTCTTCACCCTCAATTGTTATAGATCGATAAGTTCTTTGGCCCTTTGCTTTAATTTCGTCAGGCAATACGTCATAGTTTATGGATAAAAACCAACGAACCCTTGCTTTTTCGAACTCTAAGTAACCCGAGGCTCTATCATGAGTTTGGACATGAACAATATTTTTTTTTACATCTCCAAAAATCCATGACAACATATCATAAAAATGAACGCCAATATTTGTAGCAATACCTCCAGATTTACTATGATCTCCTTTCCAAGAAGTATAATACCAATTACCTCTTGAGGTTAAATACGTAAGATCTATATCAAATATTTTATCTTTTGGAGCAGCATCTACTTTTTTCTTTAATGCAATAATGCTCTCGTGTAATCTTAGTTGTAAAACATTCCAAACTCTTTGTCCAGTTTCTTTTTCCATTCTTTGGAGCGCATCTAAATTCCATGGGTTTAATACTAATGGCTTTTCACAAATAGCATCGGCTCCTCTTCGCAAAGCCATTCTAATATGCGCATCATGGAGGTAATTGGGTGTGCAAATACTAATATAATCTAACCCAATTCCTTTATCACATTTCAATTTCTCCAAATGTCTGTCAAAACGCTCAGTTTCAACAAAAAAATCAGCATCTGGAAAATAACTATCCATAATACCAACACTATCAAAGGTGTCTAAAGCAGCCAATAAATTGTTATTAGTTTCTTTTATTGCTTTTAAATGTCTTGGGGCAATATAGCCAGATGCTCCTATCAGTGCAAAGTTTTTCATATTTATTTATTTATTCCACAAAAGTCTAACACGACTTTCTTTGATGATATTTCTAAATTCTTAAACTCATCATGAGCCACTAAAAAAGCAATTATGTCTGCTTCTTCTGCTGCTGTTTTATAATCTGTGAGTTTAAACACATTATGCTCTTTTATGTTTGGTTCTACTATATAGTAATTTCCATTACTATCGTTTTGTAATACTTTTTGAGAAATGTATTTGGCTGGAGATTCTCGTAAATCGTCAATATTGGGTTTAAAAGCTAAGCCCATTAATGCTACTTTTGGTTTTCTTCCATGTGCTAGTTCAAACGTAAGTTTCTCGCTTTGTATTTTTTCTGCACACCAAAAGGATTTATAATTATTAACTTCTCTAGCAGTGCCTATAATTTTAGATTCCATTGGGTAGTCTGAGACAATAAAGTAAGGATCTACGGCGATACAATGACCACCTACACCGCATCCTGGTTGTAATATATTTACTCTTGGGTGTTTGTTTGCCAATTTAATAAGCTCCCATACGTTGATACCTGCTTTATCACAAATGAGTGATAACTCATTTGCAAAAGCTATTTGCACATCTCTAGATGAGTTTTCTACCAGTTTACACATCTCTGCAGTTTTGGCATTAGTAGCATGTAAATCTCCTTTTACGTATTTATCATAAAAGGCAATAGCTTTTTGAGTAGAAGTTTTATTAACTCCACCAATTACACGATCATTGTGCACAAGTTCATGCATTACATTTCCTGGCAATACGCGTTCTGGGCAATAAGCAATATGAATTTTATTTGTTAGTTCTGGGCGTGAGCTATAAATAAGGGCCATCATTTTTTCTGTGGTACCTACAGGAGAGGTAGACTCAATAATGTATAAATCTCCATATTTTAAAAGCGGTATAACAGCTTTAGTAGCTGCCTCAACAAAGGAAATGTCTGGCTCGTTTTTCCCTTTAAAAGGGGTTGGCACTACTATAATATAGGTGTTGGCCTCAACAGGTGTTGTAGCAGCTTTTAAATAGCCATTTTTAACAGCAGAGGCAACTGCGATATCTAAAGAGGGTTCAACGATATGAATTTCTCCTCTATTTATTGTTTCTACCACGGTAGGGTTAATATCTACACCGTGTACTTTTACATTATTAGATGCAATGAGCGCTGCTGTTGGTAGGCCTATATATCCTAACCCAATCATTACTACTTCTGGTTGTTCCATTAATTTAATTTAAAATTCTAAACTATTTTATAATTATGCAAGATGTCTTATAAAATTGACAATGCGCTTACACGCTTTACCATCTCCATAAGGATTATGTAAAAGGCTCATTTGCTGAAACCTAGTTGCATTGTTTAATAAATCTAACGCCTCAGTTACTATTAATTCTTTATTTGTGCCTACTAAAATTACAGTCCCGGCATCTAAAGCCTCTGGCCGCTCTGTTGTATCGCGCATTACTAAAACAGGTTTACCTAGACTAGGAGCTTCTTCCTGTACCCCGCCACTATCTGTGATAATTATTTTGGCACGGTTCATCATCCAAATAAAATCTTGATACGCTAGTGGGTCTATAAGAATTACATTGTCTATACCCGTTAGTATACGCTTTACTGGTTCTTGAACCTTAGGGTTTAAGTGAACTGGATACACAATTAAGCGGTCTGTATTGTCTTGTGCTATTTCTTTTAGCGCCTCACAAATCCTTATAAAACCAGCACCATGATTTTCTCTTCGGTGTCCAGTCACTAAAATTAATTCTTTGTCACCTAAAGTAGTTGACAAATTGTTTATAAGCTTACTTGGCTCTTGGTTAACTCTTTCTACACTATCCAAAAGAGCATCAATAACAGTGTTACCAGTAACTAATATGGTATCTTCTTGGATATTCTCTTTAAGTAAGTTAGCTTTAGAAGTAGTAGTAGGCGCAAAATGGTAATCACAAACTCGGCCTGTTATTTGTCTATTAATTTCTTCAGGAAAAGGGGATAATTTATTATGAGTTCTTAGCCCTGCCTCTACATGACATACTTTGGCTCCACTATAAAAAGAGGCTATACTACCAGCCATGGTGGTTGTGGTATCTCCATGAACAAAAACATAGTCTGGCTCAAAACCCTCAAGGATAGGTTTTAAATTTGCTATGATATCTGCGGTGAGACCATACAAGTTTTGCCCTGGTTTCATTAAATCTAGATCATAATCAGGTTTGATTTCAAAAAAATCTAAGACTTGATCTAGCATTTCACGGTGCTGAGCGGTTACACACACTTTTGTTTCAAAAACGTCTGGATGTTTTTGAAACTCTTTTACAAGAGGAGCCATTTTTATAGCTTCAGGGCGAGTGCCGAATACAATTAATATCTTTTTCATTTTATTATATATGTAACCAGATTCTCAATTAATGCGAAATTTTTACTCATCTATTTTATGTACTAAATTATTACTTAACTTATATTTTAAACCAGTTTTATCACAAATTGCGATTCCTGAACTATCAAAATTTAAACGCTCTCCAAACTCACTCATCCAACCTATGTTTTTTGAAGGATTCCCTACCATTAATGCGTAATCTGGAACCTGTTTTGTAACAACTGCTCCAGCCCCAATAAATGCATATTTCCCAATATTGTTACCACATACAATCGTTGCATTGGCTCCAATAGACGCACCCTTTTTAACAACAGTCTTCATGTACTCCTCTTTTCGGATAACGCCACTTCGTGGGTTTATTACGTTGGTAAAAACCATAGAGGGACCCAAAAACACATCATCTTCACAGACAACTCCAGTATATACTGATACGTTGTTTTGAATTTTAACATTATTTCCTAATTGAACATCTGGAGAGACCACAACATTTTGACCAATATTACAATTTTCTCCAATTACTGAATTTTTCATAATATGCGAAAAGTGCCATATCTTTGTTCCTTTTCCTATTTGAGAGGGCTCGTCAACGTATGAACTTTCATGAACGAAATAATTTTTTGTTTCCATTCTGTAATTTATATTTTATTAAAAAACTCTTTTACTTTATTGATTATAAATTCTTGATTAGAATTTTCTATCTCGGTATGAATTGGTAGTGAAAAGACAGTGTTACACAATTGTTCCACATTTGGTATCTTAAAATCACTATTTACATAGTTGCTAAATGCTTCTTGCTTGTATAGTGGAACTGGATAATATATCATGACAGGAATCTCATTATCGTTTAAAAAATCAATTAAAGAACTTCTTAGTTTAGGCTTTACCTTTAAAGTGTATTGGTGAAATACATGTGTTGAATTGTGTTGTCTTTTTGGTATTGATATTTCTTGAATATCTGAGAAATTTTCATCATAATTTTCAGCCATTTTATTTCTTGAAAAAGAATAACTATCCAAATGATTTAATTTAATATTTAAGATTGCAGCTTGTATTGAATCTAGTCTTGAATTACAGCCTGTAACTTTATGGTAATATTTAACTTCTTGACCATGGTTTGCTATCATTTTAAGATTTTTAGCAATTTGATCGTCATTGGTAAACATTGCACCACCATCACCATAACAACCAAGATTTTTGGAAGGGAAAAAAGAAGTAGTCCCTATATGTCCAATAGTTCCTGTACTTTTCACAGTCCCATCACTAAAAGTATATTTAGCTCCAATTGCTTGAGCGTTGTCTTCAATTACATACAAGCCAAACTCTTTAGCTAAATCCATAATACCCTCCATATCACAAGATTGCCCGTAGAGGTGAACAGGTACTATAGCCTTTGTTTTACTTGTTATGTGGGGTTTAATTATATCAGCTGTTATATTAAAGGTGTCTGGATCAACATCTGTCATCACAGGGGTTAATCCTAATAGAGAAATAACTTCTGCAGTTGCTACATAGGTAAAAGAAGGGCAAATAACTTCATCACCAGGTTTTAAAGATAAGGCCATGAGTGCTATTTGGAGTGCATCTGTGCCATTAGCGCATGGAATTACATGTTTAACTCCAAGATACTCCTCCAATGACTTAGAAAACTCTTTTACAATTGGGCCATTAATAAAACCCGTAGATTCGATCGTTTGAATCACAGCAGTATCTATTTGATTTTTTATTTTTTTGTATTGACCTTTAAGATCAACCATTTGAATCTTATTCACGCTTATTTTTTATATTTTTCTCGACTACCACCGGTAGTTACTTGTTATTTTGTTTTGTTATATTTTAGGTGTTTATGTTACTAAAAACCAATTATTCAACAACTCTTCTCTGTTATACAGCATGTTTTTCTTGGTTTCCCAATCTAGCACCTCAAACCCTGCATGCTCACAAATAGCCTGCCCTGCTGCAGTGTCCCACTCCATGGTAGGTGCAAAACGAGGGTAACAATTGGCAGCGCCTTCTGCAACCATACATAGTTTTAAAGAGCTTCCTTTTGAGATTAAATTTACTTCTCCATGAAGGTCTCGCATTTGCTGTATATAACTTTCTGTCTCTAAAGACATATGAGATCTACTGGTCACAATGGTAAAGGTGTTGTCTTCTCTTTGCAGCGGTAATTTATTGCCCTTTGAAAGTAAAGCTTTAATATCATAATCTTCTAGATTTACCGCTGCTTTATAAGCGCCAAATTCCTTACTAGAAAAATACAGCTCTCCCGTTACAGGTACATAAATAACGCCAATGATTGGTTTTTGATTTTCTATAAGGGCAATATTTACCGTAAACTCTCCATTGCGCTTTATAAATTCTTTGGTACCATCTATAGGGTCTACAATCCAGAGCCTGTTCCAGTCTTTACGCTCCTGGTAAGGTATGTCT
>Ga0209532_1000534_pt1 | contig 32472 bp, 36 predicted proteins | sample COG_02_FD_184746 | JGI IMG/M metagenome (GOLD analysis project Ga0209532, IMG submission 184746) | Pelagic Microbial community sample from North Sea - COGITO 998_met_02 (SPAdes) (version 2) | ecosystem: Environmental > Aquatic > Marine > Neritic zone/Coastal water | place: Helgoland, sampling... | reverse complement strand
ATTGTATGTAGTTGAAAGTAAATCCCCACTACTTAGGAAATTAAAGGCAACAAATTTAATAACTAAAATATATGGTGCTAATCAAAACGGTACAGTTTATTTTGAAGTTGAAATTCCTTTCATGGTGAGTGACCCAGACCACGGACCATTATGTAAAGAATTAGATAAAATTTTATCTGCAGTGTTAAATACATTTGGTGATTATTATTTAAATGAAAATATGGAATTTGTAACTAAAACCTCAGATGATGAAGGTGATGATATGGTTGGTTTTTTAAGTTCATGTAGTTTTGATTGGACTAATCACAATGATGAATATAACGCTAAAGCAAAATATGGTTTCGAATATAATTGGTTTAGTGTAAAAAATATAGTACACTTTCCTGATTAAATTATATTACATTTTTTTTATTAAGATAAAATCCGTATATTTGTTATATGGAACACACGCGAGAAAATTTAAAGAAGTTATCATTAGTTGAAATTAAACTAATCTGTAAAGAGTACTCTCTTCACCGTACAGGTACAAAAACAAAATTAATTAATAGTATTTTAGATTTTATTAAACCAGTACCTGTCACTGTTAGTTTACCGACTGAATATAAACCACCAAAAGGTAAAAAAGTTATCGGTATAATGATGGGTGAATCTGAAAAAAGAAAACAGATTGGTAAACTAAGAGAAAAAAATAAAGTTAAAGACCTGTACTACTCTATGAGTGTACACTACTATGAGGTTGATAAAGATTTTAATTTTATCGGTGTCGACTAGATAACTTATTAGCAATTTTCTGCATTACGTCTCTAAAGACTACTGACGAAACAGTTATAAGACCTGAATGGACTAATGACGTTGTTAATGTCGCCATTTCTACAGAATCAAAACCAAAGGTATTTGTGACATTAATAATCATACCTAAAATAGGTAATAAAAAGGTGTATGCTAGTATGTCTCCACCTCTATATACACTTATACCAAGAACAGATAACATTGAACTAAATTTATCTTTAATTTGTTCAGTTTTACTAACCGCAGATTTTAATTCATCATCTAAACCTTGTTGTTCAATATCTTTTCTGAGTTTATCATACTCTTTACCTTCAAAATAAACGATAGATATTGCGGCAATGACCAATGAGGATACCTGCCAAGATTCTAAACCTGTAAACTCACCATTGAGGTATTTTTCAACAGGTTCCATAAGTGCTCCGATACCTGCCCCGTAAGTCAGAGCGAATTTGGTACTAAAACCAAATTGTTGTTTTACATCTGTAATTATTTTTTTAAGTAATTTATCCAACCTTTTTAAAGTGGACGTTACTTGTTCTCCGATTCTCTCGTTTAATAATACTTGATATTGTTCTTCTGTTACTAAAACTTTCACTTTTAATGTTTTATTATAAATATATGGTTTAACCTAAACTGTTCTACTATATATTTATCTAAAAAGAATTTTTTATGGGAAATGATGTTAATCCAAAATTAAAGAGTGGTGATAATATAATTTTAATTTATATGAAAGACCCTTACTCGCCAATTCCTGGTGGTACTAAAGGTGTTGTCGAACACGTCTCTAAAGACCCTTTTGATGAAGGTGAAGAGATTATCTCAGTTAAATGGGAGAATGGTAGAACTCTTAATTTAGTGTCCTCAGAAGATATATGGATAAGGGCTGAAGATATTAATAAACCCATGAACGAAAGTCTTGAAGGTTTAGTTACTAAATTAGACGATAATGGTTTAAATACTGAAGATTTTGAGGACTTAATTTCACAGTTAGACGATGTTAATGTCACCGATTCTTTTTTAAGAAATTTAGATAGAAAGTTACTAAAGTCAGGAGATAAAAATGAAAACGTCAGGAAATACCTCAACAAATACTTGGACTCCCTCGGAAAAAGAGGTGAGGTTGAATCGGACCCATCGGATGATTTCGATGTTGAAGATGAATTTTTATATGGAGGAGTTGAGCCAGAAAAATCAAAAATAGGTAGGAAACAATTTAAAAAAGAGTTACTACCACTTCAAGTAGAATTATTAAAATTACAAGAATACGTAAAAGATAGTAATATTCCCGTTGCAATTGTTATGGAAGGAAGGGACTCTGCGGGTAAAGGGTCCACAATACGTAAGATGACTGAATACTTAGACCCTAAATACTACAAAGTAGTCGCGTTAGGTATACCAACAAAAGAAGAAAGAAAAAATTGGTTTAAGAGATATGAACAATATATTGAATCAGGTAAAATAACATTTTTTGACCGTAGTTGGTATAACAGAGGAATTGTTGAACCTGTTATGGGTTATGGTAGTGAAGAAGAGTATTTTAACTTTATGAATAATGTTAATGACTTTGAACAGTCTTTGATTGACAGAGGGGTCCTATTATTTAAATTTTGGTTATCTATTACTTCTGATACTCAGAAGAGAAGATTCGAACTTAGAAAAAATTCACCATTAAAGTATTGGAAGTTCTCACCTAATGATGAAAAGTCTATAGATAAATGGGACGACTATACCGAGTATAAAGAAAAGGTATTAACACAAACTAAAGAAGCTCAACCATGGACTGTGGTTGATACTAATGACAAAAGAGTTGGGACACTTAATCTTTTAAGACATATATTAAAAAATGTAAACTATAAGGATAAAGATGAAAGTAACTTCGGTATGAGATTTCCTGAAGTTGTAACAACTGTAAATGAAGATAAAAACCCTCAATTGGACAGTCTAATTGCCCTTAAAGAAATTTTTAAATATTCTAATGAAAAAATATTTTTTGATTTCTTAAGCAAGGTAAGAGAATCACGTATAGTTAATATGTTTGAATCAGGTCAATTTTTATTTTCAGGTCCACAATATTTAAAAAAGTTTTTAGAGTTCGAAGAATTAAAAAGAGGGGAAGAATACGATGAAGATATGGTTGAAGAGTTATTAGACTTATCTCAAAAAACAAGAGACGAATTTATTAGAATGGCTATGAAAATGGTAGATGATGAAGGTAGCGAAGATTATTCTAATAGAAATTTAGAGAAAAAAATAAGAACCCTCACAAGGAAGGCTCTTATGTATTACATGATGATGTTCGGTAGATAATTAAATAGATTCTTTAATATTTAACCTACCAATATTTATTTCCCACGATTTAACCCCAAAAAGTTTAAGTTCATGTGCTACCGACTTTTCAACAAAACGTCTAATATCACGATTTCTTGAGATAGCACTACGAAAGTCACGAGTATTATTAATATTACATAAACCATTTTCATCGGTTCTCCAACCCCAACCTTTCAATCCGCCAGAAACTGCAACATTGACAAACATTGAGGTGCTCCATTGACTGTGTCTCTTAATGTGCGTAACTCTGAAAGTCAAGTCGTGAGAGTCGTATCTCCAAGACTCACTTAAGTTTGTGGACTTTAAAGTTTTACGTTTAATTAAGTCTCTTACCCCTTTATCCTTTGTAAATTGTTCTATAAAATCTGACATATTGTGTTTTTTTTCGTTAAAACAAATATACAGATAAAATATTAAACTGCCATAGAAGTAGTTAAGAAAATTGGGTTTCTTTCACCAAAATGACCACCCACCATATTAAAATAAAAATATTCATTAGCCTCTTCCTCAGTCATAAGGTCAGTTTTTACCATTTTTTGAATAATACGTTGTTTTGAATACACAATTCTTGTTCCACGACCAAATTCTTCACTAACTCCAACAATACAATCATCGAATCCGTCCATAACAATTGCCCCTTCAGCAATTTCATCTATTTCTTCTCTATTCATAGTTTTTATTTAAAATATAACTTAATCCGTTTACTATGTCAAACGAGAAATGAATATATCAACATATTTATAGTAAAAACAAAGATTATGAGAAATTATATGACAATATCAGACGAAGAAAGAAATTCTATACTTCAAAATCATTCATCATTTTATAATGGTTATGCCACAGGTAACGTACCAAGTAATTTACAACCATTAACGGTTGATAATAGTATTAAAGACGATGGGGGCATCACTGTTGATAATCAAGGTAACGTAAAAACTTATCGTAACCATAAGGTTAATGAATCAACATTATCTGAACAAGAAGGTAAAGGTTGTGCAGAATCTGAAGGTGGTTCAGGATGTATTAAGAAAAAAGATGGTAAATGGGTTATTATGAACAATAAAAAAGGAGGGATTTTTAAAAAATGTTCATCTAAAAAAGATTGTGAAGAAATTTTAGCTGGTTACCATGCAAGTGTTAATGAAGAAGAAGATTTAGGTCCTGAAGACAGAGATGAGTTTGACGGTAGAGATTCAGAGGTAGTCGGAGTCGATTCTAACATAGAAGACCAACGAAAAGAAGCTAATGAAATGGAGGCTCCAGATATGGATATTTCTTCTGAAGACCCATCATATGATTTTAATTCTGATGGTCCTGAACAATTTGATTCCTCATATTCTGATGATTCATATGGTGATGATATTGATGCAATTATGAAAATGTTTGGTGGTGATATGTCATCGGTAAGTATGGATAGTGTTGATGATGAAATGAATATTGATTTAGATGGTAAAGAAAAATATAGTAATGAAAAACCAGCTTATGAATTTGATTCAGAAGGAGGTAATGTGGGAGTATACTCTGAACAAGCAACCAATATGTCAATAGGTTTTGTGGAAGAAGGTGAAGGTGAGACTGATGAAAGTTTAGTATCTGTAATGCCTATGGATAAACCAATAGGTAAAATATTTTCACTTAAAGGAAATAACCCTTCAAGATATGAAGTTGAAGAAGATTGTGGAGAGGTCGGAGAAGGTTGTGGAGAAGTTCACGAAGGTGAACCTTGTGAATCTTGTGGTGGTGAAACAGTTGAAGGTGAGTGTGTTGAATGTGGTTCTATGTATGAATCAATAGATGAAGATTTACACGAATCTTTCGATAAAGAGAGAAAGATTATACGAGAAATGTTTAATAGATTTAACAAGTTTAACTAAACAATAATAATATTATTTTAAAAACCCATGTATTCATGGGTTTTTTTATTCATGGATATTTTTATATAACTTACCATCTTCAATTAAATGTCTATATTTTGGGTAGTAGTCCCATTCTAAAGTAACCATTTTTTCACCATCAAATAGATAACCATTATTAATCATATTACTTACTGATTCTTTATCATGTATATTTAATTCTTGGTGATGAGTATTTCTTAATTTATGCATATTACATTCAACATTACCAAACCATGATAAATGCCACCCGTTAATATCATTAAGATGTGTTTCTTGTTCATACCTAACATTTCTTATTTTTTGTGGGGTTGTAGTTTTTAAATAAGACCATCTACAAAAAGCGGGTCCAGGCCAAAACATATTTTCAAAATCCCATTTAAAGTTCCAATAGTGCCATCTTTGAAGAATAGTTTTAAAAGTGTCAAAGGTTACTTGATTATTTTTAAGTCTACTCAAAATATCGTTATCCCATATTTCATCCACATCTGAAATTAATATTATATCATCATCGTTAGGTAATATTCTCTCTAACGTGTCTTTTATTGCATTTCTATTATAATTCTCCCTAAACTTATTTAGGTTATCCTCGTCATTCACACCTAATGGGTAGGGTTCATATAAAACTTCGTTTGGTAAATCAATTACTATATGTTCAATTTTGTGTAAAAATTTAGAAAATAAACCTTTATGTTTTTGAAAAAATAACTCTTTATCTTTACCTGTATGACTATTTCTAGATTCGATTAGTATGAAATGGTCAACATAATTATTCATCTCATGTAACCTTAAATTTAACATGTCTAATTCATGGTCAAATAAAAAACAATCATAAATTTTTGGTTGTTTAATATTAATTTCTGTGGTTTTAATTTTACCCCATATTTTAGGTAAATCATAATCGTCTTGAGTAAAGGGCTTTAGTTTACCTGTGGTACCATCTTTATCAATACCATTAGAAGCGTACATATCTTTAATTAAGTTAGTGATGTTATTATCATCGTCCCAAAATTCAGTCACTAATTCGGTGTGTGAGAAGGCGTTTAATTTCTGTCTTATAAAATTAAAATCCCCAAACCAAGAGAAATGAAACCCCCCATTTTCTTTAATTGTGAATCGCGTGTCCTCATACTTTGACCACCTATCATCTCTAATTTTTTGAAATATTTTATTATTTGCGATATAATGAGAGTAATAGAAGGCGGTAGAACCTAACCAGTAATGCATTTTTTCTAGTTTAGTATTCCATACTAACCATTTTTGTTTAAAAATAACAGGTCCGTATGGTAAGTCATCATGTAATTTGTCAAAAAGTTTATGATTAGGAAACTCATCAACATCAGAAACTATGATAATATCTTCGAAATGTGGTTTTAATTCTTTTAATGCTAAACCTATGGAGTTTCTTTGGTGCGACTCTCGATAAAATTCTATCGTTTTTTGAGATTCAATAGTGGTGTGAGATTGTATTATATCTTGACTAACTATTTTTGGTGTATCTTTAACAATATGATGTTTTATTTTATCTTTCCATTTTGAAAAACGACTAATATTATCTTTAAAATACAATGGTTTATCTTTACCAGTAAAAGTTTTAGTTGACTCAACAATTAAAAATAAGTCAACATGGTCATACAACTCCTCAAGTCTTAGTTCTAATAAATCTAGTTCATTATAAAATAGAAAACTATCGATTATTTTTTGATTAATCATTTGTATCCAACTCATTTAGTAGTTTATGGTACTTTCTAACTAAAATTGCGTATCCGCAATAATCTCCCGTTAACTTATAATAAAGTTTAATGTAGTTTAATGAATTTTTTACTTGAGTTGGGTTAATACATGAAAATAAAACATTTTCCGCCTTAAAATAATAATCACTTATATTGATATCTGTCATAGGTCACTTACTTTTATTTTATAAAGATAATAATAATATAATAGAAATCTATGTCTAAAACAAATTTTACTGCTCAAACAGAAACTATTGATACTGCCCCCGATATGTTTAATTACTTATACTATAAAGAGATATTTAATCACGAAGAAATTAATGATATAATATTAATATGTGAAAAATTAGATTCAGAAATTAACGAATTAGATTATTACGATACTTCTGTCGACGCTAAAAGAAGAAATAGTGTTAGTTATTTACCGGTGAATGATGAAACTTCATGGATTTATGAAAAAATTTATGATTTATCTGTTAGTGCTAATCAAGAAATGGGGTGGAATTTTAATGTTGATGGTATTAATGAACATATAGAGTATAACACATATACAGATAATAGTGGTCATTACTTATGGTATTCTGATATAGTAAATTCAAATACTAATAAATTATCAGTGACTCTACATTTATCTCTTAAGGAAGAATATGGTGGTGGAAATATTGAGTTTAATTGTGGTCATGAAATATTACAACCTAAGTTTAATGTTGGTGATGTAGTCATATCTCCATCTTACTTACCACAAAGAACCACACCTATACTTTCAGGTGTAAAGCGTACAATAACTTTAAATGTAACAGGAAAACCCTTTAGGTAATGATATATAACGTAAACGATACTAATTTATTTGAACATATAACTAAACATCATAAAATTATATGGTTTTTATTTAGAGATGGTCAAGAAAAATCTTCACTATCCCTTAAACCTTTTGATGATAAGGTAGAAAGTGTAAATAAAGATTTAAATCAAGAATTCCCTGAAGTAGTATTTTTTCAAACTACTATAAATAAAAATCCAAAAATTATGGAGTACTTCGGATTAAACGATAGTAAGATATGGGACTATAAACATAATGAATTTAAACCTAGAATAATTAGTGTAGTAGATGGACAATTAAGTTATGACCAATCAGGTGATAAATGTTACTGTTTAGAAACATTAATAAAAATGGTTTTTGACTTACACCCCGAATTAATTCCTATACCAACCAGTGAGTGATAAACGTATCTCAGGTGTCCCTGGGTTTACGTGAGAAACATAATGTAATTTACCTTTATCTTCAGGTAGTAAGAATAGTGTTAAACTATTAAATTTAGGGGTCTCAACGTTTTCTACAACATCCCCATCATCATTTAAAAAATGTAGTAATCCACCATATTCAGGTTTCCAATCTTTAGTTAATTGTAAAACGAATCCAATAATACCATTGGGACTATCTTGATGTGGTGATAAAAAATCACCAGGAACATAACAGGCGGCGAAAACCTCATTAGACCCTGTAATTGTTAAATCAGTTACTTTTGAGACTAAATCGTGTGATTCATTACCATCCAAAAACTTTCTAATCTGACATTCCGTACAATCACAATCATCAAAATGGTTATCTAAAGTTCGATGAAAAGAATATGAAAATTCGTTTCTACCAAAAGAGTCCGTGGAGTATTGTCTTGCTTTCTGTATGTTATTGTATTCTTCAGGTGTATTTCTAAAATAACTAACTCCATCAATATTTTTAGACGGAAACGTAGCTATTGACCACCAATCGGTGGGCATTTCATAACTGAAGAAATTATTTAAATTTTCAGCAACATCATCTTTTAAGTAATTATCTATAACAACATAACCCTTCTCTTTAAAGGATTTGTGTATTTTTTTTAAGTCTAAATTAGGGTTAATTAAATCTTTCATATTTTAATTTATAATTAGTATTCTGTTGTGAAAAAGAATACCTGAAACAATCTACCATCATACTTATCTTTACCAAAATAATCCATTGATACGTGGTAGTTATCTGAACGATACATTACTAAACGATTAAATTTATTACCTAATCTATCGACTAAGTCCCATTTAGTATAATCTCTGGCTTCTGACATATGAGGGGCTAATGAAGTTTCTTCCTCAGTATGTTTAGTATTATCCCAACCACAAAGACCGGTTTCTTTATGTTTATATAGTCCCGTACCTGAACTTACAGGTGCGTCGGGAGTTAAATATAATACTGCCGCCCATCCTGTTGTACTATCTGAATGTATCCAAGAACGGTCTTCTGATGTTGTATATTGAAAACTTCCTGAATAGTCACCACCCCAATACGTGATTTTACCTGCAAAAGGTTCTACTATATTCTGTAAACTATCTTTTAAGTCGTCATCTAAATGTGAAACTGTACGATGACCAGGGTAATTACCATCTACATCAAAATCTTGAGTTAAAGCGTACTCTCTTACCTCATCAGGATTGATATAGAAATCATCAATTATTAATGTATTAACTCTCATATGTTATTCTATTATTAGTTCAGGATAATCCTTATCTGAAAAGTAGTCAATAATAAATTCTAGTAAATCATTCTTCTCTAAATAATCCTCGATATACTCATCATATGATATGACCCAATCTTTGGTGTAATGACTTTCTGTTGCGTAATCCCATTCGTCACTAAACATTTCTAAATGTCCTCCATTTTCTAAATATTCATGAAAAACATCTTCACAAATTTCTAAATCTCTGTATCCTTCTTCATTATTAACGGAAAAACTAATACTCAATTCACCGTTAAAAAATATGTAATCAAGTATCTCTATTTGGTCTTTACTCATTTTTTAGATATTTGTATATAAAATAAAACATTTATTTAATTAAGGAAATGGAAATTAGAGAAATAATATCCTCATACATAAATAAAGATAGTAACATTTTAAGGATTGAGTTCCAAATGTTAGAGGACGAAGGTACGAGAACCGATGTAATCGAATATGAATACGTTGAAGAGTTCGGTTATGATACGGAAAGTACTATGGATGTATTTGAGGATTATGATACAGATTATGATGAATGGGAAACTTGGGATAACGATGGTGAGGTCTTTATTGACGATGAGATACTTATTTTATTTTTAAATGAATATTATGTTGTTTTTCCTGATAGAATTCCTGAAGAAGAATACAATTAAGACTATTTATAGATATGTCAGGTATGATTCCACAAAATAAAAATAATAGTGAAGAAAACGAAAAAGTTTACTCACCTATGGTTAGGTTAATGACCCGACTACTAGGTAAGATATTCTTATCTAAACCTGTGTTCTTCGGTATGGATGAACAAAAAATAACTGTCGTAGTTAGTCCAAGCTTAAAGGTATTTGGTATTTATGCTTCACCTAATAGACTTATGAAGAAGTTTCCGTTTGAGGAAAAGAAAATATTAAGTCTTAGAGAGTTAAAAAGATGGTCGGAAGAAAATGATTTTGAAATATCATTTACTGCGGAAACGGGAAAACTTAAGAGAGACTTACTTATGGGTTTAGGAGATGTTATGGTTGAAACTAAGAAACCTAAAGAAAAAGAACTTAATGTGATTGTGATGGAAGAATTGAATAAGTCTAAATTACCTGAATCTATTAAAGAATGGGCGAAAGACAATCCTGAAAAATTTATAAAGAACATAAGACACGTTCAAAACATATTAAAAAAGTAAAAGTGGTCGATTGACCACTTTTTCTGTTTAAGGACCTACTCTTGAGAGTCTAATCCACATATTAACATTTTCACCATTATTCAAGTGTTGATTTGGAAATTTTAGTACTAAATGTTCTAAACCATCTTCTTCAATTATAAAGTTTCTTGGAAGTCCGTCATAGTCAATCAATAAATCATCCCAATAACCATCGATTCCTTGAATAACTTCACAGTAATATGATTCGGTCCAATCATCACTTCCTTGAGTTACTTGATAACCTTTGTAGAAAGTTCTACCACTAAATGAAACCTTTTCGGTACCAACATTTAAATCACCAATAGTTGTAGATACCATACCATCATATATTGTATTATTTTCATCGTACCCTTCATAGGTATTGACACCATCGTGTCTAATAAAACTAACAAGGTATGTACCATCTAATGTAGGGTAAGTTTCTAGTTCGTATTTCTCACATCCAACTAATGTGATGAGTAAAGATAAAAGGAATAGTATGTTTTTCATAATGTTTATATATTTTATTTAATACAAAGATAAGCCTTTTTATTTAACTGCAATGGAAGATAATGGTTTTTTATAATATTTATTGAATTATGGGTCACTTAATAAACGAAATATCACGAATAAAAGGAATCATGGGAATTGTATCTGAGGGTGAATCACAATTTGATTCCTCAGAAAAAAAGACTATTGATGACTTTGTCGATTTTGTAAAAAAGGAACTTAACATCAATAATGACGTTGAAGTTAAACTTCAAAATGATAAAGACGGTATTAAGACAACTGCAGTTTATAAGTACAAAGACGGTGAAGATGAGAAATTTGAGGATTCTGAAATAAGAGTCTTTACCTTAGGAAGGGCATTAGTAGACGTTTTACGTTCTATAGCTCATGAGTTAGTACATCACATGCAAAATGAAAAAGGGGACCTTGAAGGTAAGGTATCCAACGTTGGTGGACCTATTGAAGATGAGGCAAACTCAGTTGCTGGTGAGATGATTAAAAAATACGGTTTAAAAGACCCTGAAATCTATGGTGACAAAGAAGAGATGGGAGAACAAGAAGACGGTGGTGGAGAGGCAGATTCGTCATCAACAAATGCCAATGTTACAACATGGGAAACGGGAATAAGTAGAGGTCCCGCCAACACATTAACTGTAGCCGTATGGAACAGTGGTGTTAATAGAGGTAAAGGTAACCATATTGATTCTACAGGTACGTGGGAAACAGGAATAAGTAGAGGTAAGTCAAATCCCCTTAATTAACATATTTATATAGTAATGGATAACAATAATAAAATAATAACGGAAGAATTAAAACAAATTGTTGTTTTAATGAACTACGATAGGTCTAAGACTTTAATTGAACAAATGGGTCACAAACCATTTATGGGGCCAAATCCGGCATTTTATAGAAACAACTCGGATGGGTTTGTTAGAGACACTCAAAAGTGGCACGATGATAACGTCGCCATGATGGATAATTTGATTGGTGACCTTGATGCCCATGATATTTTGATGGCAATAGAGATTGGAGCGATGATAATCGCACCATTTACAGGTCCATTAGCACCTGTATTTCTTGCGGTTTCTTATGGTGCAGGTATTGCCGATGCTGCCGTTTATAAATGGGTAGACGATGACCCTCACTCAGCATGGATAGCGTTAGGTCTTACCGTAGTACCCGGAGTTAAGTTTTCTAAAGTATTTAAAAAAAGTGGGTGGTTCGTTAAAAAATTCGGAAGAAAGACAACTTCAGAATTATTAGAAAAATACAACAAATTTAAAAAAGGGGATAAGTCTCTAAAGTTTACCGAAGAAGAACTCAAATTTTTAAAAGAGGCGGGTGAAGACATAGCTTCTGAAACTACACAAAAAATAATTAAAGAAGAGCTTAAGGTCGTCACTAAAAAAGGTTTACTTAAGATTTATTCTAAAAAATCACTTAAAATGTTATTTAATTTAGTTTATAAGATTTTAAAAGCTTCAGGTAAATTATCTAAAGAAATTGGAAAGATTGGTATACAATTAGGTGGTACGTATTATGGATTTGACCAACTATATCTTTATTTTTATGGTAATGATGAAGATAGACAAAAATCAGAATTTAAACAAGTTGCCGATGTAGTTAAGGAATTTGGTGGTGATTTAAGAAAAAAATTAATTGAAATAATAACCGGTGAAACAGATAAAATGTCAGATGAAGAGTTAACTGATTGGACCGAGACTATTAATACTACAGGGGAACCTATACAATCTCCAGAAGAATATAAAGCGGCTAAAAAACGAGTATTTAACACAAAACAAGAAAATTTACCGGGTAAAAAAATAACTATAGATGATATTAGAAAAGGTAAATCTGTTTTACACTACGGAGACCAAGGTCCTTCCGTTAAACAAATACAAAAAATGCTACTTAAAATTGGTTTAGATTTGGGTGAAAAAGGTGCCGATAGCTTTTACGGTAATGATACTAAAGATGCTGTTGAATATTTTCAAATGAATCTTGATAGTTATGGAATTGAAGATGCTATCATGTTAGACGAAATTGATGGTATTGTTGGTGATGAAACCTTAAAGGCAATTGAAAGAGCGATTAAAAACAAAGATAATGGATAATAAAAAAGTATTAAACGAAGTTAGTAGAATTAAAGAAGTAATGGGAATCCTCAACGAGGGTGGTCGCTCGACATTAGTTAAAGGAATGGTCGAATTTATAGATGATATATTAAAAATTAGTAGCAAAAGTGCTGTTGATTTGGCTGATGAGTTTGGTGATGATGGTGCCAGATTACTAAGAGAATTAACCAGTAAAGACGAGTCGGTCACAAATAGAGGTATAGGTGATATTATTGAGGATATGAGAAAATTACCAAATTCAAAAGCCTTTGATGATACTTTAGCTGGCCTTAGGTTGAGTTTAGATGAAATGGTAGATGAAACGGGTGATAGTATAGTTCAAAAACTTACACAAGTGAAAAATGGGGTGGAAAGTTTAGTAAAAAACGACCAAACAATCGCTGCGGCAGGATACTTTGACAAAGAGTTTAAAAAAATTGCTAAATGGGGGGATGAGTCACTTGAACGTTTCATAAAAGACGAGTATTTCTTTAAGTCCATCCCTGGGTTTTCAAAAAATCAATTTAAAGAAGCATTAGAAGTTGCCGTTACAAAAATATCTAAAGAAGGTGGAACTATAGGTAAATTGGTTAAATTTAAAGAAGTATTAATCAGTTATCTTAAAAGATATTCAAAATATAGTGAAAATATAATAAAAGATGTTGATAGTTATATCGCTTTAAGAAAAGAGGCCAGTAAATTAACAGGACAAGCTAAAATGAATGCTATAACAAAGGCCAATAGATTTGTGCAACGAATGGAAATGAATTTAGGTATTTTAAATAGAAAAAATAAAGAAGCTATAAGTGCTTTAATAGAAGAACTTAGTGAGAAAAGTAACAAGTTACCTAAAAAATCACCTGAAAGAGTAAAACTCAATGGTGTTATTACAAAATTAAAATCAGGAGATGCCGATGTTCTTAGTATACTTGATTATTTACCTGATGGTTCGTATAAGCCTGAAGAAAGTTACTTAAAGGAAATACTTGATTTACGTAACCGAAGAGTTGATGCTTTCAGAAAATTCTGGCCTGAGAAAGCGTCAATTTTAAGAAGTGATGTTGCTAAAGCAAGAATAAAAAAACTTGGATATGGTAACGCGTTTTTTAGACTTATGACTGGTGATGTAGTACAAGTAATTAAAAAACTCTACAACAGCCCAAAAAAGTTAGGTCGTATTCTAAGTACTGAGATTGGGTCAAGATTGTTGGGTTTACCTTTAGTTCTCGGTATGTTTGAATCCCTTGTGGACTATAGTTCGATGACAAGTAATCCTACGACCGAAATAACCCCACAATGGCTTGAGGACCATCCTGAATTAGCTAAAACTATGCAGAACCCTGGAATTTTAGGAGTAGGAGGGGCGGGTGACTATAAAGATTACGATAGTCTCCATTGGAGTGTGGATTTTTTAGCTAATCTTCTTAATAATACTCTTAAAAGATTTGATGTTACCGTACCTATATGGGCGGTAAAGCAAGTTTTGGACGAAACCTCAAAAACTGGTGGTGGTGCTGATTACTTTAAACAACAATTTGAAAGAATTAATACAATAAGAGAAAGTGATGAGTTCAAAAACGCGTCCTCTGAGGAGAGATTAAAAATGTTAAACCAAGTACAAAAGGATGCTGAGGGTGTTGTGGAAAAATACTTAGGTTACATTTTAGATAGTGATGAAACTATTATGGAAAGGTTAAATAAAGCTCTTGCAGAGATAGAAAATGCTGATGCAGGAACTGTAGAATTTTAATAATAATAATATGAATATACAAGAACAAGAAACAACTATCAAGGCGAAGAGGTTACAGTACGCAATTGATAATAATTGTATCCAGTATAAGGATATGAAGGTTGTAGGTGGTGCAGGTAACGAAAAGATTACGGCAATTGGAAAAAATAATGGAAAAAAATACGAATTCACCGTTTATGATAAACCAGTAACACTCTCATCAGGAAAAGTAATCCATGGGGAGGGTAAAAACATGGATTCAGAGAAAATTGGGTATTGGACATGTTGCCAACGTTCTGCCAAATTAGTGGCATGTGAGGGTATATTTGATATAAGTGATGACACGACTCCCACGCCACCTCCCACTCCTAATGATGACAATGATGACAATGATGAAAATGATGATAATTCTTCAACTACTAATTGGAAATCTAATTTTTGTATTGCATGTACCGACAGTGAAGGTAGTATAACGTCAACCAAAGCCAGTTTAAAATTCTGTAAACCCGTAATAGAAAATGGTGGTATATGTACTAAATTTAAAAAAAGTGCCATTATAGATGATTTTCCAATATGGAAAAATAAATCAGGTGATACTCAACCTAAAATAATTAAAGACTCGTTATTTGATAATAATGGTGAATTATTTTTTCAGGGTGAAAGTAGAGTTGAAAATGGTAAATATAAACCATTTAAATTAAAGAAAGAAAATGGTGAATGGTTTTTTTATGATGACGAAAAGGAAGGTGGTCAATCAGGATGGATTAAACTAACAGAATACTTCACAACATCTTTACATGAAAATAAATTATTTGAACAAAGAGACATGAAATCAATATCAGACAAAATAGAAGAAAAGTTAAGAGACATATATTTTTATACTGTTTCAGAAAAAGGTAAAGAAAGAGTAATATTTGATTTACAAGATAAAAGAGATATCGAACAACATTTGAAAGACTTACATAGTCAAAATATTGTTGGTGACAGAGGTTTTGTTATGGCCGTAGTAAGAGCTAAGGGTTCCGATAAAGAAGATGGTCAACTAATTAAATTAGGTTCATATCCAAAAGATTCTAATGTTAATTTAGGGTTTGGTGAGGAAAAAGGATTAGGTGGTCTTGTAGGGACACAGTACTTCTCAATTAAAAATAACGATGGTCCTGATGATAGGGATTTTGAAATAGTTAAAGGAGATATCAATAAAGATATTGAATTTAAAAAGGAGGTTGAGGTAGAAGAACCTAAATTAGTAGTTAATCAACCAGTTAAAGAAGAACCTTATGAGGAAGTTATGAAACAAAAAGAACTTAAAGGGTTAGCATCTTTGGTTAGTTCTGATGAGGTTGGTAATGATTTTACAAAAAAACAAAAAGAGATATTAGAAAAACTTAAAGGTCAGGGATATTTATTTAAGAGACCTGTTGAAGACTCAAACTATAAAAAGACAAAAGTGAAAAGTTCCGAATTTACAGAAACGTTTCATGTTTGGAAAAAACAAGATTAATAAAATGGGTATACAAGATTCAATAAGAAGAAACATTCAAATTTTACAAGAAGAAAAAAAGGTATCGTTAACTGAAGAAAAAATAGTTAAGGGTAGATTCTCTATGGTACCTAAAAATATAAATAAACACTCCACAATACAAAATAATAAAACGTTTAATGTACTGTTTAATGAAGTGAGAACATTAAAGTCTCATGGTATTAACCAGAAAGTAATTAATGAAAATATGGTTCAAGTATTAAGTCAAATGTTTGATGAGGAAGGTCCTCGTTTTCTTGACATAGTTAAAGAAAAATTGGCTGAATACTTAAAAAGTAAGTTACAACTTACTGATATTGAACAAGAAATATTAGTTAGTGCTATAGGTAACACTGAAATGGACGAAGTATCGGAATTATTTAATGACCCAAGATTTTTGGCTCAGAAAATATCCCAAGCATACTCCGAAGATATGGGTAGTAAATATTCAATGGTGAGTACAGACAACTCAGATATGGTCAAAAAACTTGAAGACACATTTGTCGATAAGTTGAAGCCTGTTATAGGGGACGTTAATTCCAAAATGGAATTAAAGTTGAAAGACATTAGAGATAATATGCTTTCATAAACTTTTTAAGAAAAAGGGGGTAATTCAATCTACTAAAAGGTATCGGAAACGGTACCTTTTTTTATTTATAGATTTTTTTAATAAAGTCATTCCATATATTTTCGACATCTTCATTTACAATATTAGAAAATAAATTTGGAGTATATGGTTTAGATTTTAACTTCATACCTGATTCTGACAGTGTTTTATCACCTTTCTTAGAATTACACCTGAAACAACAACTCACTAAATTACTCCAAGTATTTTTACCTCCTTTTGAACGTGGTATTACATGGTCTATTGTTAGGTTTCTTTTAGAACCACAGTATTGACATGTGTATCTATCTCTTTTTAATATTTTCTTTCTATTAACTTTAATAGTCTTAGGTCGATATTTTATGTAATCTAAAAGTCTAATAATTATTGGACGTGCGAAGTTACCAATCGTTGTAATGATGTCGGTCTCCCCCTTTTTTATGATTTCTGCCTTACCCTTATCTACTAATACGAATCCCCTTTTAAGTGATGTTACGTTGAGTGGGGAGTAGTCTGAGTTTAAAACTAATACTGAACTCATTAATTTGTTATTTTATATTCGGTAATTATTGAATTTAATAATAAGTAATATATTTTATAATAAAAAGTATTCTTATGAAATTAGACCAAGTTTATGTTATTTCCTTAGACCACAGTGAAGAATATATACAAGACCTATACAACAGGTTAAGTAAAATACCTTTACCTTACGATACACCTGTATTCATTATTGACGCATTTTTAGGTACTCGTTTAAAAACTGAAACTGATTTAGGTTATGAGTTATACCGTAATTGGGACATTTCAGATTTAAATCCTAATTGGCATTGGTGGGAAAGACCCACTACGTATGGTGAGGCTGGTGGTATGATTTCACATACTATGTGTTGGGAAGATGCTTATTTAAATGGGTATGAAAACATAATGATACTTGAGGATGATTTTGAAACTGACGGTACATTACAATGGTCTATATTCGAAGAACTTATAGATTATCAATGGGACTTATGTTTAATGTCACATAATCCATTACATGGTAATTTTCCAAATATACATAGTTCTTACGAAATAGGTAAAGAACATTTTATAAGACCTTCCTATTTTTATAACACACATACTTACATATTAAATAAAGAGGGGTTAAGGAAGTTAGTGGAGGACCATTTAGATACCCTAAAAAAGAATATAATAGTGTCTGACGAGTTTTTATCTGCCGTTACGACTACTCACCCCCGAAAAGATTTAAGAGAGCTCTACACGTCTAATTTGAATGCTATTGCAACTAAAGAGGATTATACTTATCAGACTCGTTACATGAGTGCTGGTAATTCATTAACAGAACCTACTGAAGAGGATTTAAAATAAAATGGGGGGTCATCACTCCCCCCACTCTTTCTACCATCTCAACATTACTCCTGCCGTCCCTTTCCATTCGATGATTGCTCGTTTTGGAATCCAGAATTCGAATTCTCCGATTTCATCGATTTTGTTGGACATGTCCTCTTTGAACTTGGCAACATCGTTAGAGTTCTTTGGGTGTTTAACACCTACGTACCCTGCACATACCGGACCGATACCTGTAACTTGGGACATCTCATCAGTAAGAGTTCGTCCACAACATCTGCAGATACCTGCGTTGTCCTTTGTGAGTTTAGCTTTCAATTTGAAGGCTTTGTTAGAGATAGTCATCACTTCTGTAACATCAACTAAGATTGGGTGGAAATCCATATCGTAGTTCTCTTTGATACTTAGAGCGATTTTGCGACCGAGTTTGATTGTGTTACCAACCAATTTTATGTTCAACTCTTTTTGAGAGTCTTTTTGAATCTCACGGTCAATCGCTTTGTAACCAGCAGAAACTTGTTTTTCAGTCAACTGACGGTATTTTTTGTATTTAACTTTTAGGTCATTAACGAAGTTAGATTCTCCTGTGTATTGTACGATAGCCTTTAACTCCATAGGTAGTTCTTCAATTTTAACTTCTCCTAAACGTACTTCTTTCATGATTAGTTTTTCTGCCACTGCGTATTGTTTTGGTGTTAGACGACCCCACTTTAAAAGTGATGGTTGTAATTTTTGAATGAATGTGTTTTCTCCTTGGTAGTTTCTTACTTTTTCTTCGATGTTGATTCCTGTTACTGTCATGATGATATTTTTTTTATGGTGATTACTGATGATTACCCTACAAAGATAAGCCTTTTTATGGAATGGCAAAAAAAAATGCCAATTAAAATTAGATTTATTAATTGGCATCTATTGGTGGAGGCGGCGGGATTCGAACCCGCGTCTTGTTCAGTCCACCTATAAAGGACTACACGTTTAGGACAACATTAGTTCACAATGTTCCGTAATATTTAGTTGAATTTTTACATCCTCTACTAACAATAGATGTACGATTCAATTTAGGGTTTAATCGTTTTTCCACCACACAACGGACTTCTGTTGAAAGGTATATGTCCTGACCGACCCCTCTTCACTGTTAACGTCTTACGCTACAGCTACTTGTTCAGTTCTAAGTAAACCTAGAGCTGACATTTTGTTTAGTACGTTGCCGTCTAAAAAATTTCCATCATAGATTTAAGTCATAGATGAAGTTTGACTACGTGCCCTGTATAACTGACCCTGCCAATCAATTCCATTCGCCCCCATATTTTCAAAGAACATTTGTTTCTTGGTACAAATATAAATACTTTTTTTCTAATAAGAAACTATTTATAGTAAAAATACATTAAAAATGGATAAAAAGAATATAAAGTTAACGGAAGGTGATATTGAAAATATCGTAAAAAAAGTAATTGAAGAACAAAAAAGAGGTGACTTGGGTTACGGAAAGAAAAAAAAGTTCACTAATCGAGACCGAAAGAAATATGAACAGAAGGGTAGGTCCGAAAATTGGAATCAGCAAGTTTCCGGTCCACTTAACTTTGATGCTAACCCTACAAACCCATTAGCCGTAAATGTAGGTGAAGGTGACTATGACATTAGATACATAACTAAATTAGTCGGTGGGGGTAAGGAAATGCCTGGTAAAGAAACACCACCTAACGTAATGGTTACTATTCCAAGATATAATATAGAAGGGGGTAGTCTTCCATATGCGGATAATATGGTTATGCCTTACTTTGATAAGTACCCTGATGCCAAACAACAATTCACAGAAATTGTTGAGACATTTAAGGAATATATCAATGCGGGCGGAGGTGATAAGTTAACTAACGTAACAATTAAAGGTAGTGCCGATTCAGGTACACCTACGTTAAAGGTACCAAGCGGGTATTCTAAATTAGACCATCCAAGTGCAAAACCATATAACGGTAAAACTGACCCTAAAGAAATGAATCAGTATTTGGCTGATATGAGAGCTAACCAATACGCACAGGCTTTAATTAACGCAATTAAAGAAAAAACGGGATTTGATTTAAAAATAATAGTAAAAAAGGGAGATAACTTCTATGGTCAAGGTGAAGGTAAAAGAGGTGAGGAGTTCAGAAAAATTACTTTAGAACCAAACGCTGAAGAACATGAAGTAAAAAATGAATTAAAAATTGATGGAACAAAAACACCCGGTAAAAAGATTAAGAATGAGTCGACAAAGTGGATGGTTCCTGTTTATACTGACGGAGTGGGTAAATATAGAGAAGGTTATAGAGTTTGGGACAGTTATGGTAACGGTACTTGGTACATGGCACTTAGTGTTGAACGTGCTGACGAGTTAGGTATTGATTGGTCATTTAAAGGTGTCTTAGACGCTAAACTTACCGATAGTGGTTTCATAGTTGATGGAAAGTTAGTTGGTATATTAGGTACTAAAGAACCTATGATAGGGACTAGTAATCCAAATCCAGCAACTGATGGTCCAATAAGTTACTATTCCCCAAAAATCACTACTAAATCTGCCGTTAGAACTACAGTGGTGGATGGTGAGAAGATTAAAGTCGCTTATTTAAAAGATATAATCTTTACGTTCTCTAATCAAAGAAGGGGTTAATTATAATTTGGACGTGGAAACATTTGAACTACAATAATTGCATTCAGTCTTTTATTGTAAACTACATAGTGACCATAGTACCTTGGTAAGATAGTACCACTATTAAAGTAGTCACCATTTTCCGTTAAAACATTCATTTTATGGTATTTTGAATTCATAAAATTATTATGTGCTTGTGTGGCTATTTCTAAATCTGTTTTAGATGAGTCGTAGGTAAATATAGTCACATTTTCCGATGATATATTATATTTTGAATCACTCGTAATTTTAATTCTATCAGATGGAGTTTTATATTTTAAGTTAGGGTTAGTATGGGATACTTGTTTATAACTTCTTATTGTACTTAAATAATTAGCTTGTATTTTAGCCCCATCATTTATTAGTGTGTCAGTTACAAAAGTACTTAAACCTCTATTACCTCTTTCTTCATTTACTAAATTCAGTAAATGTCTTTGTATTTTACCTAAGTCCTGTGAGTGACTTACGATAGAAATAAGTGTTAGTAATATTAGTAGTATCTTTTTCATATAACAAATATAAGCCTTTAAAACCAATTATCCTATTAATATACTATTTATTATAAAAGTTTTAAATGAAATTCAGCACATTATTAAACGAAGGTAAAAAAGAGAATCTTATTTCTAAGTATGGTGATGAGTCAATATATAAAGATAATGATTTAATATCTAAGATTATTGATAGTGACCCATCGAGTACTAAGAAGTATTCTGAATGGACCATTAAACAAGTAATTGAATTCATGAAAATTAATGATGGTGCGTCACTTCCTGATGTTATCACTCAAATTACAGATTTAATTAATACTTTCCACGACTTATCATTAACAATTACTGATAAAGATATTGATTTAGCTAAAAAATTACATTCAGGTATTAATGACACATATATAAAAGGTGCTCCTAAAGATATACACAGATATAAGTCATATTGGGAGTTACAAACGGTCTTATCTGCAATGGACAAAAAGAAAAAAGATAGGGAATTAGAAAGAGAGGCTATAAAAGATACTGATAAACTTTATGAGGATAGTAGATTTTTAGTAGTAAGACCTTATAGTCATGATGCGTCATGTTACTATGGTGCAAATACTAAATGGTGTACGGCATCTAAAGATAATCGAAGTTATTTTAATCGATATGGTGATTCTGGTGTATTAGTTTATGTAATTGATAAACAGTCTAGTGACGAAACTTTAGGTAAAATGGCCATTAATATTAATGAAAATGGTAATATTTGGATTTACGACCAAAAAGATAATCAAAGGAGTGAAGATTTTTTACTTGATAGATTTGAGCCGATTTCTGAAGTACTTAAAAAAATACTTAAAGGTAATACTGATTATGAAAAATTAATTAAAGTTAAAGAGGGTAAATTAAAGGCTTCATTACAAACGCTTACCGCACCATATTTTAATTATATGGATACTGAGCAGGTATACCTTAGATTTGAAGGGGCTGAAGAGTTTCTTTCTATAATGAACGAACAGTTAGAAGAATATGAACTTAATAGTTACTCAAACGCAATTGAACTACCTTACGGTATGGATAATTATTACTATGACCGTTATAATTTTGAAGATGACATCAAAGAAGGGTACCCTTTGTACTCACTTAATTCATCACATCTAAAAACATTAAAAAAAATATTTGAATTACTTGGTGATAAGTTTAAAGGTTCATTCAAAACTTCTCCAAACGTATCAAGAGAAAAATTAAAAAAATTCAAAGAGTTAGGTAAAGATTTAAAAGATTACTATGAGTTATACGATTTATCATTAGTTGATACTGATAATTTTCCTCTATCCGATATGGGTAAGTTTTTAAGGAATTTTGATAGTGATTTCTACGAAAGTTTTGATGATGCGTATGGTCAAGCTCAAGACGAATCTATGAAAATAGGTGTCCAAAAGGCACTTACAGATGAGTTGTGTAACTTATATGAACCTGAAGGGTTTAAACTAGAAGATACATGTTTCTATAAATATTCAGTTTCAATTGATGATTTAATAAAAATGTATGACAGTAATATCGAGTACAGTAAATCTTTGAGTTTAAAAGAAATGTTAGAATGGTATATGGATGAAAATATCAGTATGAATGTCGAAGAACCTCACAATATGGCGTATGAGCACATAGATGATGAAACCTTTAAATATTATTTTAATAGTCCTATGGACTCGGCTTTAGATGATTTACTTGAAAAAATTGAGGAGTCTGATGATTATGTAGATATTGAGGAATATAAAAGAATTTTTAATGTGGTAGAAAAAAAGTTTGGTTTTAACGAAAAAATAGAAGTTGAAACTTTAAATGGTCCTAAGGGTAATGTTACGATAGAAATAACGGGAATAAAACCTGAAGATAATAAAATAGATTTTGAACTACGTAGAAATAATCCTGAATGGAAAATTAAAAAAGGAAGAGCCAAATTATCGACAATAGAGAAGTTAATTTCTAATTATCAATTATTTGACCCTTTTGAGGATTAGTTAAAAAATCTTGTAGAACCTTCTTCCGAAGCTTTATCGAGTTCATATTGATGGTCCATTGACAATAGCTTTTCTCTTAAAATTTCATAGAGTTCCCCCACTTCACTTTCATCCATATAGATAACGTCACCAGTAAATTTAGATTCAATTGATAACCCTTCTCTGTAATCGGTTACCTTGATATTTTCTAAATCATAGATATCTTCTTCAGGGTCGTCCCATTCACCTAAAACATCATCATTAACGTCAAATAGAGTTCCGTAGTCGTTATAATTAGGTTTTTTATACTCATAGACATATTTCTTATTTTCAAGTCTGTTAACTAGTTTAATAGAAAATTCTATCGCCCTGTTAACATCATCTACAACTACAAATTCATTCTCTGTGTGCATATTGTAATAACCACATGAGAAATTAATACAACTAAAATCCCCTTTACGTTTAATCTGAGAGACATCAGTATATGGGTGAGATTGTGGGTCGGCATTAACCCCCATAATTTCATTAAAAAGTGGTAAAGCTTTATTAATAAAATCCCCATCCTTTTCGTACAATCTTGTTCCTGAACACACCTCAGTAATTAAGTTATTTCCAGGTGCATCGAATTGAACCGCGTAACCCACATCGTTCAAGAAGTTAATATCACATTTACTTGAACCGTGACACCCAGTTTCTTCGGACACGAATAGTCCGACTTTAACTTTGGGTAGGGTTCTTAAAAGTTCTAATGCGATAAAAACGCCACACTTATCATCTCCACCAATACCTGTTGGACTACCATTTGGTGTATAACCCTTTAAGGATAGAAATTCTTCATCACCGTAAGTATGTCCAAAGGTGTTGGGTTTGATAAGTGATTCTTCTTGAACAACTATTTCATCGACCAAACTATGTACTGTGTCTGTGTGGGCAATAAACATTGGATAATACTCACCCTCATTTAAAATACCTTTAGTGGCGTAGACATTATTCATGTCGTCAGTATAATACTCAACATCGGGCATTGCATCCAATACGTCGCGTAGGTATTGTACCATATTTTCTTCCTGATACGTTTTTGTTGGTACTGATAGTACTTCTTTTAGTCTATTGAGTCGTGTATTATCCATTTGTTTATTATTTAGAGTACAAATATACAATTTATTCTTCAAATAAAAAAGAAAAGGGAAAATTAATTCCCTTTCTTTACAATAAGTTCTTCTTCATCTTTCATATCAAGAACAAATGGTTTGTCTTCAGTGATTGTACCACGTAAAACTTCTTCAGATATTAAGTCTTCAATCTTTTCTTGAATTGCTCTTTTAATCGGACGTGCCCCATATTTTTCATCAAACCCAACATTTGAAATAAATTCCTTAACCGTATCACTAATAGTGATATTGTAGTTCATATCTTCTAAACGTGTTGTTAATTTTAGTAATTCAATCTCAACAATTTGTGAAACTTCTTTTTCTTTTAGTGGGTTAAATACCACCACTTCGTCAACACGATTTAAAAATTCAGGAGTAAAATGATTTTTTAACTCTTTTTGAAGGAGAGCTTTTTTCATTTCTTCATTATTCGACATTCTGTTTGTTGTTTCAAAACCAACACCTGTACCGAAATCTTGAAGTTTTTTAACACCTAAGTTAGAAGTCATAATTATCAAACAATTTTTGAAATTTATTTTACGACCGAAACTATCTGTAAGGTGACCATCATCCATCATTTGTAAAAGTAGTGAGAATATATCTTTATTAGCCTTTTCAATTTCATCAAACAAAACTACGGAATATGGTTTATTCTTAACTGCTTCGGTTAATTGTCCTCCTTGGTCATGACCGACATATCCCGGAGGTGAACCAATAAGTCTAGACATCGTATATTTTTCTTGATATTCAGACATATCCATTCTTATTAACGCGTCCTCATCTCCAAAAATTTCTTTAGCTAATTGTTTAGCTAAATGAGTTTTACCTATACCGGTAGAGCCTAAGAAGATAAAAGAACCTATTGGTCTATTTGGGTCTTTAATTCCTACACGATTTCTACGTATCGCCTTTGAAATCTTTTGAACCGCCAATTCTTGACCAATTACTGTGGTATTGAGATTATCTTCAAGATTTAGTAAAGATTCTTTTTCATCATTGTTTAAACGACTAACTGGAATTTTAGTCATAGTCGCTACTACAGTATAAACCATATCTTCAGTTATTGGTTTACGTGTAACATCCTTTTGTTTTTCAAACTTAACCTTTTCCGAATCTAATTTCTTTAGAATCTTTTTCTCCTTATCCCTAAGTTCTGCAGCTTTCTCATATTGTTGAGATTTCACGACTTGTATTTTCTCATCTTTTATAGATGATGCTTGTTCCTTCAACTTTTCAATAACTTCAGGTAATTTAACATTGATTTGTGCACTGGCACCTACCTCATCCATAATATCAATTGCCTTATCAGGAAATTCTCTATCAGTAATATATCTATCGGCTAAGGTTACACAAGCCTTTAATGATTCATCACTATAACTTACTTTATGGTGAAATTCATACCTTGATTTTAAATTCTGTAAAATTATTAATGTCTCTTTAGGTGTTGCACCGTCAACTACTACTTTCTGAAAACGACGCTCAAGTGCCCCATCTTTTTCAATATTCTCTCGGTACTCATCAAGAGTTGTCGCCCCAATACATTGGAGTTCACCTCTTGCTAATGCTGGTTTAAATATATTAGAAGCATCTAACGAACCTGAAGAGTTACCTGCACCAATAATAGTGTGTATCTCATCAATGAAGACAATTATATCAGGGTTTTCATATAACTCATCTAAAATAACTTTTAATCTTTCTTCAAATTGTCCACGATATTTAGTTCCAGCAACAATAGATGTCATATCTAATGATACTATTCTTTTATCACATAAGTTTTGAGGACAATCACCTTCAAAAATTTTCATAGCTAAACCTTCTACTATGGCAGTTTTACCCGCTCCTGGTTCACCAATGATAATTGGATTGTTTTTCTTTCTACGGGAAAGGATTTGTGCGATACGATTAATTTCTCTCTCACGACCAACAACAGGGTCAAGTTTACCTTGTTCAGCATGTTTAATTAGGTCACGAGAAAAATTATCTAACACAGGTGTTTTAGAGTTACTCACTTCTTTAGGGTTACGACCACCCTTTTCGTTTGGGTCTACTTCTTCTATCATATTATATTAATTAATTTATCATTACTAATATAACAAAAATTGTTCGTTTATCAACTACTTGACATTTTGTCATATTAAATTTAGGTTAACTGTCATTATGTCATTATTCATCCACAATGGTGAGTCATAAAGACATTATATAACTTATGGTACGTTTTTTGCCATTTGTTAAGTACAAAGATAAACAATAAAATAAAAAAAACTAATAATATGTTTGGAAAAAGAAAATTTAATGAACTATTCGATGAGTTTGACTCATTCTTTAATGAGATAAAACCAACTTACTATAAAGTAGGACCTAATGGATACATTTTTTATTACGATAGTAAATCGACTACGAGTACTACCGATAATAATACGAATCAATTAAAAAAAGAATTAGATAATGCGATATCGGAAGAAAATTTTGAATTAGCGGTTGAGCTTAGAGACAAAATCAAAAACTTAGAAAAAAATGGAAAAGAAATAAAAGACTTAAAAGAAAAATTAGGCATTTCTATTACTGAAGAGAATTTTGAAGAATCGATTAAACTTAGGGATAAAATTAAAAACTTAAGAAAGTAATAAAGAACCCTCCATACGGAGGGTTTTTTATTTATATATTATTCCTATACTTATTAAAAAAATATATTATGGCAATTAAAAATGAAAAAATAGAAGGGAAATTAATCATAAATGAAATTGACTCATCTAACTTAAAAAAGACAGTTTATAATACCTCTAATGAGAAGTTAGTGGTAACATTTAAAAATGGTATGGAGTATGAATACGAAAAAGTACCACACTCAATGTATACTAAATTTAGAATGGCAGAATCTCAAGGAGGGTTCTTTAATAAAGAGATAGGTAGGAAATACAAATATAAAAAATTAACAAAGTAATAAAACTCACTATTTATAAACATGGATAATATAATTTCTAGTTTTGATGTAAAAGATGAGTTAAATCCCACTATTTGGGATAATCCTGACGACCCTACAAATGCCGTAATGAAAGAAGATATTCGTTTACAGCTAATCGAAATCGCTAATAAATTTATTGAGTTTTTAGATTACGACATTTTTATACAAGATATAACAATGACTGGGTCACTATCTAATTACAATTGGTCCGAATTTTCTGATATAGATTTACACATTATGTATGACTTTAATGAGTCGGGAAATGAAAAGGAACTTTATAAGGACTTATTTAAATTAAAAAAAACATTATTTAACTCCACACACGACATTACTGTTAAAGGTTATGAAGTTGAACTTTATGTTCAAGATATAAATGAACCACATATATCAACAGGAGTGTATTCAGTATTATTTAATGAATGGTTAGTTGAACCTACTAAAGAAGAGGTTAATATTAATAAAAAAATAATTACTGATAAGGTTGAACAATGGGAAGACATAATAGATTTAGTGATTGATGATGTTGAAGAATCTGATGACGATTTAGAGACTTCTTTAGAGAAAATACAAAAAGTAAAAGACAAGTTAAAAAAATATAGAGGTTGTGGTTTAGAAAAAGAGGGTGAATACTCTTATGAGAATTTAGTTTTTAAATATCTAAGAAGGAATGGATATATACAGAAACTATTCGATTTTCAGAATGATGTTATTGATAATCGTCTTTCATTATCTGAGCAAAAATAAACTATAATTATAACGTAGGCTAAGAAAAAATGGAAATTCTTAACTTACGGTATATTTATTATAAAAAACTATTATGGCACAAACTGGATGTACATCGACACAATACACAATACCTGTGAGTGGGACAACCTCATTTACACCAATGCATGCTACATATGTGAACGATAAAAACCAATCAATTACTCAGTGCGACACTGTTAGATTGGGCGGAGTTAATGGTTTATATAATTAAAAATTAAAAAATATTAAAAATATAGAGATATGGCAGATTTAAAACCTCTAGGTAGTGAGAAATTAGAAGGTCAAGAACAAATTAGTAGAATTCTTGAGATTTCTAATTATGGTTCAAAACCCACTACTTTAAGTGAAAACAAAAACTCCAAAGCCGACTATTCAATTCAGATGGCCGATGGAAAGTACTACGGAATTGTAAAAGAAAAAACAGGATACGTAGTAAAAGTTGGTATAAGTGAATCAGAACTTGATTATAACGAACCAATGCAGAACCGTAAACATTACAAATCATTTTCTCAAGCAATGAAAAAAGTGAATCTTATTGCTGGTGAACTTAATAGAATACATGAAAATACTCAAGGAGTTAACATTATAGGTGAACAAAAGAAATTTGTTTTAAAAACACCAGAACCTAAAGTTGACGTTGATATCGATGTTGATGAACCATCAATAGAACCTGAAGCGGATTTAGATATGGATGTTGATATGGATGTTGATATGGATTCTGAAGAAAGTGTTGATGATTTAGATATGGATTTAGATTTAGATGATACTGAAGAAGAAGTTGAGGTTGAGGTTGAAGATGAAGAGAGTTCATTCAAGGTAATTCAAAAATTAACAGGTAAAATAGGACAGAAACTAAGAACTTACGATAAAAATCAAGGACTATCCTCTGAAGATATTAAGTACGTTTTAAATTCAATTATATCTGCAGTTGAATTAGACAAACTTTCTGAAGAAGATAAAGAAGATATTTTAGCTAATTTTGAAGAAGATGAAACTGATTATGATATGGAAGGTGAAGTTGATATTGATGTTGAATCTGGTGATGATGAATTAGATTTAGATTTAGACTTAGATATGGATATGGAAGAACCTGAAGGTGAAATGGCTGAAGGTGATTCTATGAAATCTATGGTTGATGAAATATTTGGTGAGTCAAAAGTTGATAAGGTATTAGAAAAGTACTTTGTAGTTACCGATGGTGAAAAAAAGATTACAGAATCTAAAAAAATTAAGAAATTCTTAGCTGAGAAAGTTAACACTATATCGGTTAAAAAAGAAATAAAAAGATTATCAGAAAGTATTGAACAGGAATTAACTTCAGAGTTTATACTTAAAGAAAATACTAATATTAAATTTTTAGGTAAAACTAATAAAGGAAATTTAATTTTTGAATCTGGTAAAAAACAATTTAAAGTAACTTCTAAAGGTGAGTTACTATGAAATTAGTTTATATAAATGAATTAGGTCCCAATTATAAAGGGGATAATATATACGAATTCATCTTTTCAGATGTAGACGATGTATGGGGTGATGAATGGGATGCACAACCAGCTAATGGTAACCCTTCACCACCCCATATTCAATATATAAAGAAAGTTGGTGTTTTAAGAAACGTAAACATTGATTTACATTTAATACAAGATTCTGACTTTTTTGGTGTATACGATTCGATTGATGGAGTTATATCTTTAGCATGGGAAAATGAAGATAGTGACTCGATTATAAATGATAAATTTAAAAGGTTAGTTTTCGGTTACGGAGATAGTGTTAAATCTGTAGAAGATAAACTATATGAAAGAGATATCGTATTAAGTTACGAAAAAAGTTTTATTGAAGATGAAAAGTAAATTTAAAATAATGGACTTATTAAGGGAGGGATTTAAATTAAATACCCTTAAGAAATTAGACGGTAAACAAATTAGTGTTTTACATAAGAAATTAGTTAATGAACAAGACACTACTAGCGAGAAGACAGAAAAAATAAAAAATGACCTTGCAATGGCTAACCAGTCCGCACAACAACTTTCTAATGAATTAGGTGAGGAAGAATTAAATGAGTGGGGTAGTTCTGACCAACATTTCTTCAATCAATCAATTCACAAACAATTAGGTGAACCCGAAAAAATGCCAAGTCCTTTTAGTCGTGAATTAGAAGACGCTGTCGAAGACGCAGTTGATTTCTATTGGGACGATTGGGAAGAATATCAAACAGATAGAGACGGTTTAATAGTACATGGTAAAAGAGCTTATTTAAGAAGTTACTTTAGAGATAATTTTGAAATGTTAGTTAAAATGTTTGAACCTGCCGATGAGTTACATGATGATGATAATGAACTATTAGAAGATAAAGATGCTGATAATTCATTAGAAAAAGAATCAGGTTATAATCCTTATGATGGTAATAGTGTCGGTAATGATGACGGACCTGCTAATTATGGGGTTAATCCTAAAGCTGGTGGTGATGGTATGGGTATTGCGGAAGAGAAGGGTAAAAAGAAAAAGAAGAAAAGTAAAAAGGTAGATGATACTATTATACGTCCTGTTATGACTACTTTAGGTATGTTTGAAGAGGATAGTGAGTATGCTATTTGTATGGATAGTATACAAGGTAAGTACGGTCCTAAAAAAACTTGGAAGAAAAATGCTGAAAAGAAATTTGATGCATGTGTTAGTTCTGTTGGTAAACAAATTAAGGAACGTAAAGAAAATATTAGAAAAATTGAAGAAAGTATTGTATCTTTGATAAAAGATGTAAATAAACCTTCTATGACTAAAAAAGATTTAATGGATATTATTGAACAAGGACCAGGAACTAAAGAAGCTCCTGTGAAGACACCTACTCGTACAAAACCAAAAAGAAAAAATCCTTATCAACCGAAACATAAACCAGCACCTAAAGCTAAGGTGGAGGATAAAGACTTACCAGATTTTCTTAAATTTGACAATCTAAATATATCATTTAAAGATGAAGAAAAAAATTAAAGAACAAATCGAATATGATGGACCTGAAAGAATGGACCAAGGAATTCAATCAAAATTAGAAAAAGGGGAAACTCCACTATCTGATAATCCAGCATTACCTAGAAAAGATGATGATGAATTTGATAATTCATTTGAACAATTAATTGCATCAAAAAGATTTCGTGATGTTGTTGAGAAAGTTAAAAGATACACCGGTGTACAAGAAGTAACTCAAAATCAACTGATGAATCTTCAAGGAATGATGATGCAGGCCGTACAACAAGTAAAACAAATTGAATCAAATAATGAAGGTTATTTAGAACAATTAGCGGTTGAACTTATTAAGAAAGAATTATCGTTACCTGATGACGCATTTCAATACGATGTAGAATTAACATCGATGCCAGGTCAAATTGACATGTCAGGAATGAAAAAAGATTCAGAAGAGCCTGAAGATGAAGATGTTATTGAAAAATTTGGTGTTAGTGAAGATGAAGCTGAGGATGATTTAGAAAACTTCATGGCCGCTTTTGAAAAATTTGATTTAGAAAAGGCTAAAAGGAGATTTATTAATTCACTTATTCAAGGGGCGTCTAAAAAAGGTCATTATATGTTCCACTTAGTTAAGGATGAATTAGAAAATATAAATCCTAAACTATTAAATCTTTATGGTGTTTTAATGTCAGTAAACGATTTACTTTATTGGATTTTACCTGACCAAATGGTTATGATGGCTGCAGAAAGCGGACAAGGTATGGAAGGTAAAGAAGAAGTTGATGAAACTACTGACCCACCAACAATAAAAGCCAAAGGATTATTTTTCCCTATATTGGTTCATGAATTACTAAAAGGAGTATACGAAGTATTAGGGACTCAAGGATTACCTGATGACCCTAAAGCTGCCGAAATGGTTATGGCTTCACAAGATACATTACCTTATGAAATATGGGATTTACGTTTAGGTCCGGTAATTTGGGAAAAATTTATGGCATCATATCCTGAAAAATTATACGATGACGATTTAAGAGAAATACAAAATTATTTATTTTCACGATTTTCTTCATTAACTACTGATGAATTTTTTGATGTTGCTAAAATGATTATGTCTGGTTCTGATGATGGTAAAAAAATTGTAGCTAAAATGGTGGATGAGATTATAGAAGAATTAAAGTCTCAAGATTATGAAGATGCAATATCACAGTATGACGATGACGATGATGACGATGATGATGACCTT
>Ga0209532_1000530_pt1 | contig 32739 bp, 20 predicted proteins | sample COG_02_FD_184746 | JGI IMG/M metagenome (GOLD analysis project Ga0209532, IMG submission 184746) | Pelagic Microbial community sample from North Sea - COGITO 998_met_02 (SPAdes) (version 2) | ecosystem: Environmental > Aquatic > Marine > Neritic zone/Coastal water | place: Helgoland, sampling... | reverse complement strand
ATAGTGCTTGAATTTTAACTTCCCATCAGTATGATACGCACCTCCTCTGAGGGCCGTTAGCTCAGTTGGTAGAGCAGTTGGCTTTTAACCAATTGGTCGCGCGTTCGAGTCGCGCACGGCCCACCATCTTTCCTAAAGTTTGAATCTACAGCTGCGACTAACCTATAATCGTCACAACAGTCCTTTGAATTAATAAAAAGTTGAATATCATCAATTACTAATTACATAGCTAAATCTCTAGTGAAATTTAGCTGCGAGGTGCGGGAGATTTAAATGCGTACTAACTATCAATTCAAATCTTTTATTCAAGCGGTCTTGTTGGTATTTCTACTGACAATGGCGAATTTAATAATTGCTAATGAGCAACGACTCAAGCCTTTGCTGAATGGTGCGTTTGAACTCCAATCCAATAGTTACAGTGAAGAGAAAATGGCGGTCTTTAATCGTCATTTTTCTGATTTGGAAGCTATTTTTGGTAACTCTGAGACGTTCTTGACAGTCGTAGAAAGAGCAGAGTCAATTACTGATGTTGCGTCAATTGCTGTATGTGAGCTAGTGCCAGATAACTGCTCAACTAATGAACTCCTCAACCTTATTGCAAATCTTGAACCCTTTAGCGATGAAAATACTGGATATCGATCTATAGAATTTGTCTCTAATAGCTCTATTAAACAAATTATATTTTTGGACGAGGTGGATCTTTATCAGAACGAACGTTCAGCGCTTGCTTTTCGTGCGTTTTTTAAGCAATTTTTCAAGCGCCAAGAACGGTTAACTAAGCCTATCCCAAAATGGTGGACTGATGGGCAGGAAGAGTATTTAACAAAAACATTACTGGCGAGTTTGTTCTTTGGGGAACCCTTTGGTGAGTTCCATAAAAGAGTTTCATTTGAAATCGCTGGGCGGGTCCTTGATCTAGCTCCTCTAAATGTTTTAGAGGCAAACTATCTGGATATCAGTATTTCTGGAATTATGAAGCTGGTGCATGACTATGGGATGAGAGCAGTATTTATTGACTTTTATGATAAGTATTCCTCCAGTTCTAATTGGGATGAAGCTTTCGAGGAACAATTTGGTGTTTCTCCGTCACAATTTTCGGCATCACTGGAGCTAGTTACTAGAGAGGGTTTAGAACTGAGTTTGCTCCAAGAGCCCAATGACCTTGTAGACAGTCTCGAGGAGCCATGGCGTGCAGATGAGCTTACCGCACGGAGGTTGTTTGATTTAGCACCTTTCCAACTATTGGCGACTTTACCATATACAGTTATCGAGGGTTGTAATGCTTTTCATCAGTTGCTCATGGAAAGTCATGAATTTGGCGATTTTAATGGAGATGGTTACCAGGATCTCATATTTACACTAAACGAAAATATGACCACAAGAACATTGGGTTGCAGTTTCCCTAATCGTGTTGTGGTAGTTTATGGAGCTGAAGGCAGTGTGACTCCTGAAGTGGTAGTAGTAGATAGTAATCAGTTGGGTGCGCGAGATACGGTGGTAGCAGATATTAACGATGATGGCGCAGACGATCTCCTGGTTGTTGGCGCAGGACATAAGGAATTTGGTGGCCCATCAATCAGTGGAATCAGTTTGTACTTAGGCAGTGATACAGGGTTAGTTAACAAAACGCCGACCTTAGAAAATCAGTCAGATCTAACTTTGGATGATATGACGGCAGAGTTCGCAAGTTATGGTGATGTAGATGGAGACAAGGTGCCTGAATTTTTCTTGCTTGGAGTTAGTGCCGGTCTTTCTTGGTCTAGGCCACTACTGATCGGTTGCAATGAAGTATGTATAGCTCGCCATCCTGCAGGATACAATGCTGCTACTTATCAAAAGTATGAAAGTATTTCTGTCTACAACGGGGCTCTAGTTGACCTTGATCAAGACAATGATCTAGATATTCTAATGAATATCGAAGTGGAACCAGACTCAGTTATTGATGAACCTTTTGTTTCACGGCGCTACACAAATGCAGCTTTTTATCAGACAGAAGACGAATTCGATACGGCTTCTCCGCCAGTAGAATTAGATATGGGTTTTCGTCTTAATGAGAACACTATAGTACCTATTTCAGAACCAGGAAATCCTTATACCGTTAATATTGATGCAACACACTATTGGGAAACTGAATTGGTAGACTTATCAGGGGATGATGAACTTGAGTTTGTTGCACTTGAAAATAATCAGTTTCATATAACCAACCCAAGGTTTCTGATATCGATTTACTCCCGGGATTCAGTGACTGACACGTTTACCTTGAGTCAGTATCAACCCGAAGATACGGGTGCAGTTCATGACCAAAATTTCCAATTCAGAGACCTAAACGGTGATTCGAAACTAGATATTGTTTCCACATTGAAACCTGGGATGTTCACCAACGATGTAATAGCTTTGCACAAGAATCTTAATCCAGGCTGGTCATTGTCGACGAAAACGTTCAGTAGCTTTATGCAGGAGAATAACTGTAATCGAATCTACACGCCCGATCTAGATGCGGATGGAAATTTGGATGTCATCCTGACATGTGCTAGAGCAGATAACCTTGAGGTCTATTACGGTAAAAATATGTTATTACCTGATAGAGATAATGATTTTGTACCTGATATCAATGATGTCTATCCTCTCATTTCTGTTGGCTCTTTAATTGACACAGATAGTGATGGAGTTCCAAACGAGTGCGATCAAGCATGTATTGAAATGGGTATGTCAGCTGATACCGACGATGATAACGATGGTGTGGCTGATGAAAATGATAGTTCGCCCATTGACCCAACTAATGACTCAGATGGTGATGGTATTGCCAATAATGTAGATGCTTACCCAGAGAATGACCTGTATTCAAAAGACACTGATAATGACGGTATGCCAGATTCCTGGGAAATCAAGTATGGGCTTGACCCACGTGATTCCTCTGATGCTACAAGTGATCAGGACAATGATGGTGTTTTAGCATTAGATGAGTTCTTAGCGGGAACGATACCGTCAGGCTCTATTGATTTGGATGGAAACGGTGAGTACGACGCCCTTACAGATGGTCTTCTTCTACTTAGAGGTATGTTCGGGTTAGATGGTGCTGCTCTTACTGGTGGAACGCTAGCTTCAAATGCAACTTACACTGAATCAGTGGACATCGAGTCTCGTATCGAAACGCTTGGTGATCTTGCAGATATCGATGGAAATGGTGATATTGATGCTCTTACAGATGGCCTGCTTATTCTGCGTTACCTGTTCGGTTTACAGGGCGATACGCTGATTAACGGTGTAGTGGCAGAAGACGCTACTAGAACCACTGCAGAAGAGATAGAGGCGCATTTAGAGACCTTAATGCCTGCGCTTTAAGTTGGTACTAGATCGGGGTGTTTTGCCATTGACACAAACGGCTAAGCAATTGATTTAAATAGGATAGAACTGGGCTAATTATCAAAGTTCAAGTTAGCTAAGTCATGTTTGTCTTTGTTAAACAAAAAGACCGAAATCAACATTATCAAAGCGATTATAGGTTGGAAAAATATCTAACATTTCTGATTCTGAAATACCGAACCACCTTGCTAAATTTGCACCGTATTGTTCCACTGCAAATTGCGGTATGAACGCTGATTGATAAGTGTCTGAAGAATCTATTGCGAACTCTGGGAGGTTGCCAATAACTTGGCCGCCTAGGACAGGTGTGCCCATGACAAACTGGTGTCCACCCCAACCATGGTCAGTACCATTAGAATTAATAGTAAGGGTACGGCCAAACTCAGATTGCGTAAAGGTAACTACTCGGTCGTCTATGCCGCGACTTTCAAGGTCTGTTTGAAAAGACTTCATCCCGGCAGACAAAAGCTTCATAAGCGCTGGAAAAATAGTTGCTTGGTTATCATGCGTATCAAACATCCCAAGTTGAATAAAAATAACTTGCCTTTGATGCCCAAGAAATGGGGCGATCTCAATTAACTCTGCTGCACGTTTCAGTTGTGCATTAAAGCCTTCAGCTTCACTATCTACCGCTACATTTCCTGTTGTCGAAGGGTAAGAAACTGCAGTTTCGGATGCGGTTTGTAATCCTCTCTTTAAAGCTTGGTTGCTATTCATTGCTGAATTCACAACCTTTGTATAGCTTTCATCAAGACTAGTATCGCTTCTGTTAGTCAATTTATTAAACATGTCGCGTAGCGGCAAATCGCTATTTGTTTCCCAATCAACATACTGGCTAAGATTTTGAATTTGACCAGCATTAACCACAAATGGATCTAACTTATTCCCTCTGATAAATTTTCGAGTTTGTTTTAGGGAGATATTATTAGGTACTAATGTACCGTCATTATTGAATGCCTCAATAAGTCGCCCCCCCCATCCAGTTCGCTCGTTCACACTGACAAAGCCGGTTTGCCAAAGGGCCTCGTGGTCTGAATGCGAATTCATAAAGGGCGGGAGTACAGCTTTGTTCGCTTGAATCATTGATAGTGTCGTTGGCTCTCTAAGCGGACCAACATTTGAAACGATAGATAATTTTTTATCATTAAACAAACTGCTAAAAGAACTAACAAAATCAGGCAAGCCAAATCCGTCCAAATTCTCATTGTTAGACACCAAAGGATTAATTGAGCTTTGCTCATAACTTAAGTTTTGTCGAATTTTTTGGTACTGGTTATACTCTGAATTATTAGTAGGCACAAAAAGGGAAATAGAATCGGCACCACCTTGGAGATTGACGCAGACAAGAGTTTTGTAGTCGTTAACTGATTTTGTCGCATTGACGAAATTTGAATCTAAAGCCATGCCAAAGACAGGTGACGAATGCGACGCGCACACTCCAAAAGCTGAAAGCCCTGATTGCAAAAACTGTCTTCTATCCATTTTGCTCCTCCTATCTTTGAACCTTAAATTCAGGTGTTGTCGCAATTACATAAATGAGGTCGATTAAAAACTGATGTCGCTCCATTCTGTCAGTGAAATCCTCACTCCAAGCTGGGTCTTCTCCATCAAATACTTGAGTGTATTCTGGGTTTTCGGAAAACGATAACAGATGAGATTTATAGTCCGAGTCCATTCTATTTCCTGTCATATATAAATTTAAAAAATCTAACACGGCTGGATATCCCTCTACCTCCCAAATTTCATCTAAGTGTGTGAAGTCATAAGTTAGTGTAAATTGATCTGGATCTCGGCCATTATTTATAGCATGTGACCATAGTTCCTTTGTGGTCAGCCACCGGAACATCTCTACATCATTAACAATGCTTGCTTCTGTTGTAATTTGTAGTTCTGGCGCAACAAATCCCAAATCAGAAATTTCACCATTTGGAGCAAAATTTGGCCTGAAGAAGTTAAACACACTTTCAGAGTCAAGTACTTGTTGTGACGGCGCGCCAGCCACCCTCATCCACCGATGTGTTCCCCATAATTGGTCGGCGCTTACTGTTACTGGTATTTCTTGGTTAATGCCAATATTGAAGAGGCGATTAAGGTGGGTTATTGCTAACGCGGGTTCTTTGACTTTCCCGTAAAGGGGTATTTCTGCCATTTCAGGACTTCTTGCTTCAGGATCAAATAATACTGCCTTTACCGTTGCGCCCAAATCACCACGAATCCCTTCCCCATTATTATTGAATACGGCGCTCACACGACTTATATAAGCTGAAGAGGGGTTACTGGTCACCATTTGTCTAATTAGGTGCATTGAGAAAAAAGGTGCTAAATTTGGATGATTAAACAAACTATCGATTACTATTTGCACATCTTCTTCTGCTCTTTGCCCAGGGGGAATATAGTGCCCACGTAGAAGCCGTTTTTCGGTTTTTTGATGGATATAGTCAAAAGCAACCATAGGTTTTGTAGAAATATCCATCGGGAAACAAGCTATGCTGCACGAAAATTCGTTTTCTGGATTTGTTTCAAAACCAGTTGTATCGTAATACCAGCCAGTTAGAGCGGCTGCATATTGAGTTATTGTTTCTTGGTCGTATGTTTCAATAGCTTCTCCGCTCGAGTTTACTTTGACTGAGCCATCTTGGTTTAATTCTCTTAAGCCAATTGTAAAAAGCTGCATCACTTCTCTTGCGAAGTTTTCGTCTGGGCGAATATTATTTTCAGGATCGGCCTTTTGATTGCCCATCATATTTAAATAATGACCCATCGTTGTATGTAAGGTCACATCCTCCAATAAATTCCGAAAGTTCCCCAACGCGTTTTCTCCAAGAGTATCCCAATAATCGGTAAAGGCGATTTCTCTGTGGCTTAGATCCGTTTGTTGAGATACGACAAACAGTTGACTGAGAATATAAGCCATTCGATGTCTCAACTGGTCAGCACTATTTTGTGCAGTTTCAGAAAATAACTCTTCTATCCACATCCTACCATTTTGGTCAGAATCCAGAGGATCAACTTCTTCAATCCAAGAGGTTCTTCTGAGATGAGTCCATGAAGTGAAAGGAAGGTTCAGTTGTTCGTTAAACCAAGCTTCTCCTCCTTTAGCCAAAAGGTCCCCAACTGACTCAACTGTTGGGCCAAAGGTTGATTGTTTCAGAAAACGTACCGCATCCAACTCATCGATGATTACTCCAACTGGAGGTGGTGCAGCAGCAAATATAGGTAAAGGCTTGGGCTCAGGTAAACTAGGAATAAAAGACTTCGTAATCGAGGTTGATTTGTTTTTGGTGTCAGTAACGGTAAGAGTTAGCGTGTATTTGCCGATCGCATCTGGTCTGAATGAAATTACTTCATCGGTTGTATTATTCAGTTTGGCAAGAGAAAAGTCTGGTTTTTCTAAACTCCACAAATAGGTAAGTGAATCATCTTCAGCGTCGCTACTCTCTCCGCCAGTAAAGAAGACTTCAGTGCTAGCGACAAATGCCTCAGAGCCTAAGGATATTCCGGCAACCGGCGCTGTGTTAGGTGGCATAGCTTGGGATACTGCCAGTGGAAGAACGTCTTCACTAGAGCTACCATCGCAACCAGTTAGCGTTAAAGTAACAAGCAAATAGAAACACGATATTATCTTCATGTATTGCATACGCTATTACACCTTGGAGATTAAATTTACTCTGCTCCATTCTCCTCCATAGTCTACTTATGTGCAACTGTATAAAGGTGGTCATAATTTTTTGGTTTGACTCATCAGAAGCAAAATAATTGATAGTTAATCCGATGGTGGGTTGAAGACTCTGGAGTCAATAAATTTAAAGCGACCATCGAAGTCGTTCATCTGGTGCCTGCTATATTTAGCAGATGGGTTGTTGAGAATGAGCTAAATTGATTATTTAATACTCTCTTGTATACTCGTTAGCCTACCAGCAAAGCATATTTTTAAAGAGATCTTTGTACCCAAAGATCAAACCTTGGTATGTTCATCACATATAGAGGATTGAAAAGGGATTTGACAGATGAAGCTCATGTTTAAACTATTCATTTACTTATTGCTCCTTTCAGCAGCCAGCATCAGTTCTGCTGTAAGTTCAGATAACGATGATGTTCAAAACTACCAAATCACAGCGGGTAGTCAACACACTTGTGCTCTTGATGATAATGGTGTCCAGTGCTGGGGAAGAGATGTTTATGGCCAGTCTACTGTGCCCGATGGGTTAGTAAATCCGGTGGCTGTGGCAGCAGGTCATTTCCATACCTGCGCTCTTGATGATAATGGTGTCCAGTGCTGGGGAAGGGATGTTTATGGGCAGTCTACTGTGCCCACTGGTTTAGTAAATCCAATGACTGTGGCAGCAGGTTATTTTCACACTTGTGCGATTGATGACAATGATCTCCAGTGTTGGGGAGATAATGATTATCAGCAATCTACTGTGCCTGCTGGTTTGATGAATTCAGTAGCTGTGGCCGCGGGTGATGCACACACCTGTGCTCTTGATGATAGTGGAGTCCAGTGCTGGGGAAGAGATAATTATGGGCAGACTACGGTGCCAGCTCTGGTGAATCCAGTGGCTGTGGCAGCAGGTTATTATCACTCCTGTTCGCTTGGTGATAGTGGAGTCCAGTGCTGGGGGGACAATAATTATGGACAGTCTTCTGTGCCTTCTGATTTAGAGAATCCGGTAGCTGTGGCCGCGGGTTTTTATCATACATGTGCGATTGATGAGATTACCGTGACGCCTTCCACTCTGGTGACACCGATAGTCACTTGCTGGGGGTGGGACGATTATGGACAGTCTACTGTGCCTTCTGATTTAGAGAATCCGGTAGCTGTTGTAGCAGGTCGAACACATACCTGTGCACTAGATGATAACGGTGTCCAATGCTGGGGGTATAATTCTTATTGGCAGTCTAATGTGCTCGCAAATTTGATGTTTGATCCAGACGGCGATGGCGTTTCCAGTCAAGACGGCTTGGATGCTTTTCCTCTTGACGGGACTGAAGATACCGATACCGATAGTGACGGTATCGGTAATAATGCAGATGTAGATGATGACGGTGATGGCGTGAATGATGAAGATGATGCCTTGCCCCTAGATCCGAGCAATGACAGCGACAGTGACGGTGTTGCTAACAATGTGGATTTGTTCCCATTGGATTCAACTGAAACGACAGATAGTGATTCTGACGGGGTAGGGGATAACTCAGATATTTACCCCAATAATAGACTATATGCATTTGATTCAGACGGTGATGGTATGCCCGATGCATGGGAGCGTCGCTATGGACTCGATCCAAACGATGCTTCAGACGCCTCTAGTGATCAAGATAACGATGGTGTTGGAGCTTTAAGCGAGTTTTTAGCAGGAACACCACCATCTGGTTCAATAGATTTTGATGGTAATGGACGGTATGACGCTTTAACAGATGGTTTATTGTTATTGAGAGGAATGTTTGGCTTAACTGGCGACGCCCTTATTTCTGGAACTGTTGCGTCGAATGCCATATATACCTCTTCGGTCGATATAGAGACTCACATAGTAATGTTAGGTGATCTTGCAGATATCGATGGTAACGGCACAATAGACGCGCTTACAGATGGGCTGCTTACACTGCGTTATTTGTTCGGTTTAGAGGGAGATATGTTAATCAGTGGCGTTGTTGCTGTTGATGCTACGAGAGATTCAGCAGCGGAAATTGAGGCACATTTGAACACACTAATGCCGGCTCTTTAAGTGCTAATAGAGCCACGTATTTCTGCCACTAGATTAATACAATAAGTCTGGTCTCAGCACCCAAAAGATGCGGAGACCAGGTGCTTAGTCTACAAACTGGTATCAACTTCACTCACTTTAAATTTCATAGTTTTGGCAACAAAATCAACGATACCCGTAGCAAAATTGAGCTTGCCACTGCTTGTAGGATCAAAGGTGTACATTTTGAAGACTTTGCCTTGTTTTACATAGGCGCCTTGAAGAGTAGCGGTGACGACATCTTCTCCATTTTGTGTCCAAGCAAAGCCAGTAAACTCTCCTGCCGTACCTAGATTTTGTTTGTCAGTAAATACATATGATAAGTAGGCCCTACCATAAGGGCCTGCATCGCCAGATGCCGAGACCTCGAAAGTCTTGCCTCCATCTCGGGTGAAAGTGGAATCAATCACAAAATTTCCTTCGAAAGAATCTTTGCTTAAGGTCATATCTTGTGCAACAACACTAAAATGAAAGGTTGAAATTAATAGGGTGAGTAATAGGGCTATTCGTTTCATTGGTAATCCTCTTATTTAAATTTTATTGGAGAATAAATGGTATCAGAGCTTGCTAATCCACTCAAATCTGCATAGACCGCCTAGAGCTCTTGCTTTAGTCGCATAAAAAGCCCTTAACATCGCATTAAGTGATAATAGATAGGGTTGTCCGCTATCGTGATTTCTTACAAAAGCCATCTAAATTAACCCAGGGGTCAGTAAATGTTAAAACATGTTGTTAGCGCTTTAGTTTTAATTATCAGTTTGCAAGGATGTGGTGGAGGGGGAGGTTCTTCTTCCGCTCCAGTGGGGCCGCCTGCTGACTCCACACCACCGGTTATTACGATTTCTGGCGATGCTAACGTGAATCATGAACAAGGCACTATCTACTCTGATCCTGGTGCTACAGCAACAGACAATGTCGATGGTGATGTGTCTGTAGAGGTCTCTGGTAGCGTTGATGATGCAGTTGCAGGCACTTACACCATCACGTACTCAGCGACTGACCAAGCGGGCAATTCATCTTCAGCAACTCGTACAGTTCAGGTTCAGGATACTATTTCACCAGTCATTACCTTAAATGGTGAAGCTAGCATAACTATTGAGCAAGGAACGGTATATTCAGATCTAGGTGCTACAGCAACTGATTCGGTTGACGGGACTTTAGATGTATCTGTTAGTGGGACAGTAGAAACCGAGGTTGGAGAGTACACTCTGACCTATACGGCTACTGATGCTGGGGGTAATTTTGCCAGTGTTGACCGTATTGTCACGGTTATTGAGGCTGATACAGGAGGCGAGCCCGACAATTTGGATGTGATGATTCTTGACGGCGGATTAGTTGATGATATCTGGGGAGGGAGCTCTTTATTATCATTCTTTGATGAAAAAAATGACTATGGCGATTGTACAGATGGGTCAGCAGGAACGGAAACCTGTGCCAGTGTTGACTGGGAGGTTGTAGGAGATGAAACTCATGGCGACGTTCTTCAGGTAACCTATTTGTCAGATGCTGGTCATGCAGGATTGGTCGTCGGTCCAACAGCGGCCGTTGACCTGAGTGATTATGCAGAGGGTAGCCTGTCTTTTGATATTAAGATTATAGATGATGGTGCCGCAAATCTCTCTGGCGGTTTTCTAGTTAAAGTAGAGAGTGGTAGTGCTAATTCCGGTGAGTTACCTGTACCCGGTATTAATGCGACTGGGGAGTGGGAGTCAGTCACTTTTGCGGTATCTTCTTTGACGGCAAGTGGCGCACTCAATCTATCAGGTATAACGGCGCCTATGGTCTTTTTCCCGGCATTTCAAACTGGTGCTGGCCTTGAGTATCAGATAGATAATGTTCGCTTTACCGGCATTGATGACGGCGCAACGCCCCCTACAGATCCATCAGGCGGAGGCCCTGACGGACCAGTCGATTACACTTTGTTGGAATATGGAGCTGGTAACGTTTCAAATGTCATAAACCCAGCAAGTTATCGTTGCGCAGTTGATTACGGGAACTGGATTTATAATGCGGGACTGGTGGAGCCTGCGATTGCTGCTTGTAACGCCTCGACAAGAATACCTACAGGTACGCCCACGCCACTCCACCCTCAGTTGACTGGTGAAGCGCTAACGAGGCCCGTTCCAACACACAAATGGTGGGGATCAATTCCCTTTCTAGGCGAAATGACAATCGGTGATGCAAATGACCCAGCGTATCTAACACCAGATCCTATTCGCGTCCGAGTGAGCAATAAAGGTGCTCGATTAATGGGTATCCCGGGTGGATACAAGGTTATAGGAGATTTTCCTCGATATGACGGGCCAGTCCCATTTGATGAGGTTTTTGATGGCATTGCTATCGCAAATTCAGCATATAGCAATTTGAATGCTTTCTTGAAAGACCACAGCGATGGCTCTGTAACTGTGCAATGGAAATCTGGTGATACAGCAGTCATGGATGCAACATTCGTTCATGGCTCTCCCTATGCTTATTTTAAAGTTTATGAGGGAAATGCTCTCCTTCGGACAAAGGCATCAGATAGCACGGAAAAAGGAACGTTCTACCAAACTGGTGATCACTTGGGCGTATGGACAGATGTATCAGGAGTGAGAAATTCGTTTCTGGTGTCTGGAGAAGGTAATACCACCTTTTCCAATGTTGCAAGTAATGAGATTACCATTAGCAATGCAGCCAATGAATTCACCCTGAGTTATTTGCCAGTGTTAAGTGGCGAGCCCAGTGATGCCATGTCTGGCTTCTTTGCTGCTAATGCTAGGGATGTCGTAGCATCAGTCGATATTGACTATTCAGTAGATCGCTCTACTAACATGGTGACAGTGAGCCACACTTATTTCGATGAGCAGGGAACTAGCATTGAAACGATTGCTGGTTTGCATCCTTTGCATTGGAAGCATTCTTCTCAGTTAACCTCAAATTATAAAATTCGTAGTGCCCGTGGGATTATCAAATTTGCTCAACTAAACGAGTTTAGTTATGAGATTCCATATGTCGGTGTGCTACCAACAATGCCCTCAATAGCAAACACCTATGATCAGAGTATTCTGGAGGGTCTAGTGACTGACTTTATTGATCAGGGAGAAGACTCCTGGATTAATAGTACTGATACATACTGGTCAGGAAAGGCATATGGTAAAGCTGCCGAATTAGCAGCTATTGCTGACTCCATTGGAATGCAAAGTGAGGCAACACAGGTTATAGATTGGTTAAAGGCTCAACTATCAGATTGGTTTACTGCTGAGACTGATGGAGACTTAGATGTTTTCCGTTATTTTGTCTATGATCAGGAGTGGGATACATTATTGGGTTTAGAAGAGGCTTATGGATCCCATCAGCGCTTGGCTGACCATCACTTCCACTATGGTTACTTTGTGAGAGCTGCAGCTGAAGTGTGTCGAGTTGATGCGTCTTGGTGTGGTGATGATCAATTTGGACCTATGATTGAGTTGTTGATTCGCGATTATGCAGGTAGCAAGGACGATGGCATGTTCCCGTACTTACGTAATTTTGATCCGGCGAATGGATTTTCTTGGGCGGATGGAAAGGCTGATGCTCTTCAAGGAAATAATAATGAGTCCACTTCTGAGGCAGCCAATGCCTATGGCGCGATTGTCTTATATGGTCTGATCACTGGTAATGATGCGCTAATTGAAAAAGGAATGTATCTGCACGCGTCAACAGCCGCAGCTTATTGGCAGTATTGGAATAATATTGATGGTTACAAGAATAGGGGTGGTGACCACGATAATTTCCCTTCAGGGTATAACAAGATTACTACGTCAATTATTTGGGCTAGTGGCGCCGACTTTGCTACATGGTTTAGTGGGGCTTATGCTCATATTTTAGGTATTCAAGGTCTTCCATCTAGTCCACTAATTTTCCATGTCAGCCAGTATTCAGATTATATGGCTGATTATGTGGCTCTTGGTTTGACTGAATCGAGTAATGGAAAACCCTCTGGATTGATTGATGACCAGTGGCGCGATCTTTGGTGGAATCTTTGGGCTATGACTGATGCCGATGCAGCAATTGCAGACTACAACTCTGTAGGACAAAATTATGCAGCAGAAGCTGGAGAGTCAAAGGCTCATACCTACCATTGGATACATACATTTAGTGCGCTCGGTCAATTAGGAACTGGGACTGGTGAATTAACCTCCAACAATCCTGCCGCTCTGGCATTTGATAAGAATGGTACTCGGACATACGTGGTGTATAACTTTACTAATCAGCCTGAAACGATCGTGTATAGCGATGGAAAAAGTTTCACTGCGGCGCCTCATGCGTTTACTATGGCTAGTTCTGCAGACTAGTAACTCTTCACACCAATACTCCAATTATCGGGGTATTGGTGCTCATTGCCGATGCTATTATGGGCTTTGCCATCGACTTTAGATTGGATATTACGATGGTTGCCTGTGGAGCATTGCTAATGGTCTTATGCGGGCTTCTCGCTTCGCATCCTCAGTCGAAAGTAGTTAGTTCGACTAAGGTCTAACCTTCCAGTGCATACATAAGTGGATAGTTTTAATATTTGTGCTATCTTTAATTAAACGATGAAAAATAGTTTTGGTTGGAGTAGAACTACCATCGTTATAAATTTTATGAGAAGACGAATTTTAGAGAGGGACTACCATGAACAAAATTTTAACAGTAGGACTTGCATGTTTGTTTGTTACCGCGTGCTCAGGAAATAAAGAAGAGACGGCAGTTGCCCCCGTAGTTGAGCAAGAAATGACTTGGGATGTTGTTGGGGAGGTTTTTTATAATGAGTTTATTCCTTGTACAGCGGGCCCTGACTTTAGCGCGGCTACCGTCGATGCAATGGTTACCGAGTGGAGAGCTGGAGGATTAGCTCCTGACCTTTTAGGTGCATGGGGCTATGCGCCAGCAAGCGATCAAAATGAGTTCCCTAATGGTTGGTGGGAAGTGAGTTGGCCTTCTAAAGAGGCTGCAGATGCTGTGTGGGCACAGTGGGCAGAAAATGAAGAAGCCCAAGCGTGGTCAGCGAAGTACCAAAGTGTGATGGCTTGCGATGTACCTAGTAAATATGGCTGGGATTTTAAGTTTTATCGAGCGCCAGATAGTTTTGGGCCTACTCCTGAGTCGGGAGAATTTGCCTCTGCATATATTGGTTGCTCATTTAATGAAGGTAAGGGCTTTGAAGATCTTGAGGCAAGTATTGATCTCTACAATGCCTGGTTAGATGGTTTGGATCCCGAATCTACTAGCTTTTATGCCTATGGTATCTATCCTGCACGTGCTGAGACAGAAACCAACGGCGTTGACTACTTTTGGGGCAATTTCCATGAAAGTTTCGAGACCATGAAGACCGGCGGCGAAGGCTTCCAGGCTACGGGTGCAGAGGTTCAGGCAGCATTTGATGCTACTGCCACCTGTGTGAACCCGGATGTTTATGATTCTAAGGTGTTTTATGACCCAACAAACCCCGATTTTTCATGAAGGATTGATGTAATCGCGAAAGGGCTGCAATTGCAGCCCTTTTTATTGGGCTCTGCTAAAAGACTGACTTGCAAACCCAGATCTGTTTATATGGATGTCTGAGAATGAATCACTTGAATTTTGTTGCATCAGGCATGATGATCCCCTTCTGATAACAAAATTTTCACTAAGGGTTATTGATGAAGATTCACCAGTTATACACTCAGAGTTTTTTGCGTAACTTCACTTATTTAATTGAGCTTAATGATGGCACTGCCATTGTTATTGACCCTTGGGAAGCGGAAATAGTGAACAGTGTTCTGTCTGATAATAAGCTGCGGCTAATAACCATTATAAATACACATGAACACTGGGATCATACCCAAGGGAATGAGGCGCTTATTAGGGAGCATGGCTGCGATGTTTGGGCTCATGAGAATGGACATGGCAAAATACCAGGCTTAACCAGAATGTTGTCTGCTGGAGAGATTATTGATCTTGAGGCAGGGTCTCAACTCAAGGTACTTAATACTCCAGGGCACACTTTTGCTCACCTATGTTTCTTAGTGATGCAGGAGGACGAGGCAAAGGCAGTGTTTACCGGAGATACACTTTTTAATGCGGGTGTAGGTAACTGTGGTAATGGTGGTGATGCGGAAGTTATGTATCACACCATTGCAGATCAGTTTCACACGTTGGATGACGGTGTAACAGTCTATCCAGGGCATGAGTATCTGGAAAATAATCTGCGATTTACTTTGAGCTTAGAGGCAGGCAATAAAGATGCTCAAGCCTGGCTGATTAAAGCCATGGAGGCAGACCCAGCTGTGGCGCCTTTGACCACAACAATAGGTGATGAAAGAAAACTAAATACCTTCTTTCGTTTAGGTAACCAGGTCATTCGCGAATCTGTTGGACATGTTGATAGTTCCGACAAAGACGTTTTCATTGCTCTGCGATCTCGTCGGGACAATTGGTAGTTTGTAATTTAAAATGCTTCACTAGTAAGTAAAACACAGCTTTAATATAAATTAATAAAGATTTGGAAATTTGCATGATGGTTCGTACACGTATAGCTCCATCGCCTACGGGTGATCCCCATGTTGGTACAGCTTATGTTGCGCTATTTAATATGGCCTTTGCTCGCAGTCAAGGCGGTGAGTTTTTACTGCGCATTGAAGATACCGATCAAGCGCGGTCTACGCCTGAATCAGAAAAAACGATTCTAGATGCTCTGCACTGGCTCGGTTTGGAATGGGATGAGGGCCCAGATAATAGTGGCCCGAAGGGCCCATATCGCCAAAGCGAACGCTCAGAAATCTATCGCGCACACGCTGACCAGCTTCTAGAGAGCGGCCACGCGTTCAGGTGTTTTTGTACCCCAGAGCGTCTTGATGAATTACGTGCAACACAAATGGAAAACAAACAACAGCTGGGCTATGACGGTCATTGTATGCACATAGATCAAGCTGAGGCAGCTTCTCGGGCAGCACAAGGTGAATCACACGTGGTACGAATGCGGGTTCCTAGAGACGGCCAGTGCACCTTTAATGACATGTTACGCGGTGAAATCAGCATTGACTGGGCTCAAATTGATCTTCAGATATTGTTGAAGGCCGATGGTATGCCTACCTACCATCTTGCCAACGTAGTGGATGACCATCTGATGGAGATCAGCCATGTGATTCGTGGTGAAGAGTGGATTAATTCAGCCCCCAAGCATATTTTACTTTACCAATATTTTGGTTGGGATACGCCAGTCTTCTGTCATCTGCCATTACTTCGTAACGTTGACAAGAGCAAGCTATCTAAACGTAAAAACCCAACTAGTATTCTTTACTATCAACGTATGGGTTATCTGCCCGAGGCTCTACTTAATTATCTCGGTCGTATGGGTTGGTCGATGCCAGATGAGAGGGAGAAATTTAATTTACAGGAAATGCTAGCAGAGTTCGATATTCAGCGGGTATCCCTCGGTGGACCCGTGTTTGATGTTGAAAAGCTTAGCTGGCTTAACGGACTGTGGATTCGTGAAGAGTTAACCGATGAGCAATTGGCCAATCGTTTGCATGACTGGGCCTTAAATCGTGATGCATTAATGGCTTTCTTGCCCTTTGCAAAACAGCGCATGGAAACCCTCTCAGATATCGCCCCATTAGGGAATTATTTAGTGTCGGGCATGCTTCCCATTACAGCGGAACAACTGAAATCTGCTGGTATTGATGAAGAGCCATTGATGGAGGTGTTGCAGTATTCTCTATGGCGCTTGGAGTCAGTTCAGAGCTGGCAGCGCGACACTATTTTTGAGGCGTTAAAATATGTTGCTGATGCCATGGGAATTAAGCTAAAACCATTCCTAGCACCACTATTTATTGCAATTGCTGGAAGCAGTGCATCGATTTCAGTGATGGACTCTATGAATTTGCTGGGTGCGGATATGTCCCGCGCGCGATTGCGTTACGCAATTGAGTTATTGGGTGGTATTGGCAAGAAGAAATTGAAGAAGATGGAGAAGGCTTATCAGCAATTGAGCTGAAGGGCTTGCAGTGTGGGACAAGACTCTTGACTTGGTAAATGGGCATCCCTATCATGCGCGTCTGTTTGGGGCCTTAGCTCAGCTGGGAGAGCGCAACACTGGCAGTGTTGAGGTCAGCGGTTCGATCCCGCTAGGCTCCACCAAAAATGAATCCGTCGCACGCAAGTGCGGGGGATTTTTTTGTTCCTCATTTAAATATTAGTAGTCCATCAGTTATGCTATGCGTAAATGTTTAGTTGATTAGCCAAGGATTCTAATTTAGTCTAAAACCGTCCAGGTAACAGTTTAAGCTGGGTTGCAGTTGAAAAGTGATCTTCTAACATGTAACTGTTACTTTTCACTTTGTTGAGATGAGCTAAAAAGAGATATTCAAATGGGGCGCCTGAAGCTAGCGGCAATTGTTTTTACGATTATTACTGTTTCCTATTTTTTACTTAACGAGTCTAACAACTCCAGTTCTTTTCCAATACAAATAGTAGACTTACAAGACAAAAATGAAACTGCCCCAACTGTCGGGACGACGGCGATAGAGGCAGTTCTAGCAACAGATGAGCTGCTTGTAATAAATGATCGTGCTGATTTTTTTGGTCTGATGGTTGGTCAAAAATTTTCAGTTCAGGCTAATGCTTATAATGATCAAATCCCAATTGTTCTAGCTGTTATAAGCAAAAGAGTGACGCCCTCATATACTCTTTTAACAGCCTCTAGCGAGCCAGGCTTTACTTCAGTGATTACAGTAACAGACAAGTTGACTAATATTTTATTAACGACAAGTACAGATACGTATGAGTATGTTGGAGTTAATTTTATAGGTTTCGTTGATCGGGCGAGAGAGCTTAACTTAGGCGACGATATGTATTTTGGTGAATCCCAATGAGCGTTGCTAACCCTCCAGAGGAAGGAGTTAATATCTCTGTGGTGTTACCAACAGTTAAAAGTATTTTAATTCTGACCTGCTTGATATGCTTGATATTTTCAGGTGACCTTAAGGCGTCGAGCCACGTAAGCATTGTGTGCCCATGCACTATAGAGAGGACTAATGGTGGAAGTGCGACTGTAAACCTGTCAGTAGCCTTTCATGCGCAGTCAAATTCGTCAGGTAATTTAGATATTGTTGCGAATCATGGAAGAAGCAGCGGTTCATACCCAGTGGTTGGAAGGAAAAATCTCTCTTTAGAGTTTTCTAACTCTCCAGTGTCAGTTGAGCTTGAAGTTCCTTTATATTTGGTAAGCGAGGGCCCCGCATTTCTTGAGCTCCAATATGGCAGTAGTAGGAGGAGATTCAATGAGGAAGAAATAAATTTTGAGAATTCTGGTCGTGCCTCTACTAGCTACTCTGATTTTTGGACAAATGTTGATACTTTAAAAGACGCGGATGGGGACGGACTTTCAGATTTTAACGAAAGAATTCTTGGATCGGACGTTGCGCAGGCAAATACATTTGGGAGTCATGTCATTGAGGTGGCTTTTACCGTTGGTTCTAATGCGCAAGGCGATGATTTAGGCGGTGAAAATCTGGAGGCCACTCTTGCCCACCATGTTGCTGTAGCTAACGCCGCATTTAAAGATTCAGGTGTAGCCCTTGAAATCAAAAATGTTGGTGTGTACTACATAGGATCCGATAATTATAGCGCTTCCGCCGTGAATGATCGTATGCAAAATAGAACAGCTCCTTTCTCTGGCCTAGACTCTGTGTTAAGTCGCAAGCCGGACTTGTTTATTCACTACAGTACGACCAGCCGTCTTGGAATTGGAGGCTTAGCGTGGATAAATGGCAATAATTTACATGGAGTTATGAACTACAAGACCTTGTACGACGAAGGAATGAATTTAGGTACTGTAGGTATCAACAATCCTGCGACGACATTAGCACATGAGATCGGCCACATAATGGGGCTATCACATTCTTTGGAACAAGACGGTGTAATTGCCTCGGGTTCATCTTTTCCATGGTCACGGGGTTATGGCGTTGACAATAATTTTGTAACGATAATGGCTTATGCGACATATTTTGGTAATCCCCCTTGGGGCAACCGCTTTTCATCCCCAAAATTAGCCTGTGGATCGGATAATCAGCCGTGTGGGGTAGATCATACGAATAATTATAATGGCGCTGACGCAGCAAAATCATTGAGTGTTGTAGGACTACAAGTTAGTGCGATTTCTAATGGACTACCACCAGTTATAACGATTTTAGGTGATAACCCTATTTATATCTCAGATGCTTATTTAGTCGCTGACATGGCGACTGCATTGGATAGAGAAGATGGCGATATTAGCTCGGCAATAACGGTCGAAAACGGCGACTCTGTAGACTATGATTTACAGCAAATATATTCAGTAACTGATAGTGAAGGAAATGTCACGAAAGTAGCTAGAGAAGTTGTCATTACTCAAACTGATGCTGATACAGACGGTGATGGGACACTAAACTATTTGGACGACGATGACGATGGTGACGGCGTTGCTGACGTTTCTGATGCCTTCCCGTTGGATGCATCTGAAACTACAGATACAGATCTAGATGGTATCGGTGATAATTCGGATGCTGATGATGATGGTGATGGAGTTTCTGATAGTATCGATGCTTTCCCATTGGATGCATCTGAAACAACAGATACTGATCTAGATGGTGTCGGTAATAATGCAGATCTTGATGATGATGGTGATGGTGTTGTCGATAGTGCTGATGCTTTTCCTCTAATAGCTCTTGGTGATTTAACAGATACTGACTCAGATGGATGGCCTAATGAATGCGATATAGCATGCGCTAACTTAGGAATGTCAGCTGATGATGATGATGATGGTGATGGAGTCTCTGACGTTGCTGATGCTTTCCCGCTAGATGCATCTGAAACAACAGATACTGATCTAGATGGTATTGGTAATAATGCAGATCTTGATGATGATGGCGATGGTGTTGACGATAGTGCTGATGCTTTTCCTCTAATAGCTCTTGGTGATTTAACAGATACTGACTCAGATGGGCTGCCTAATGAATGCGATACAGCATGTGTTAACTTAGGGATGTCAGCTGATGATGATGATGATGGTGATGGAGTTTCTGACGTTGCTGATGCTTTCCCGCTAGATGCATCCGAAACAATAGATACTGATCTAGATGGTATTGGTAATAATGCAGATCTTGATGATGATGGCGATGGTGTTGAAGATGACTTGGATGCTTTACCACTAGATGCTTCTGAAACGGTGGACACTGATTTAGATGGCATCGGCAACAACTCGGATGCCGATGATGATGGTGATGGTGTTGAAGATAATTCAGACGCTTTTCCTTTAGATAAGGATGCATGGATAGACACTGATGGCGATGGCCTTGCTGATTATTTTTCTTTGTCCACGGCGTCTTCTTATACTACATTAAACAGCTTGATTACCTCTGTAAGCGAATTTGAGGGAGCTATTGTTTCGTTCGCACTTGGTGATGAGCAAAGAGCATTGATTACATTCAGTTTAGATAATTATCCCAGTGAATGCAGTATTCTCATTAATGGTGGGTCTTATGTCTGCACTAATGGATGGATTGTATCAGGGGTCGACCAGGTTACAGTTCAGCTACTAGATAGCTGGGGTGATGGTGGCAGCTCAGCGACAATTGATATTCAGCAAGCGATATTTCCGAGTGCCACTGAGGCTGGAACTTTGCTAGATGATGATGATGATGGTGATGGTGTTGTCGATAGTGCTGATGCTTTTCCTCTAATAGCTCTTGGTGATTTAACAGATACTGACTCAGATGGATGGCCTAATGAATGCGATATAGCATGCGCTAACTTAGGAATGTCAGCTGATGATGATGATGATGGTGATGGAGTCTCTGACGTTGCTGATGCTTTCCCGCTAGATGCATCTGAAACAACAGATACTGATCTAGATGGTATTGGTAATAATGCAGATCTTGATGATGATGGCGATGGTGTTGACGATAGTGCTGATGCTTTTCCTCTAATAGCTCTTGGTGATTTAACAGATACTGACTCAGATGGGCTGCCTAATGAATGCGATACAGCATGTGTTAACTTAGGGATGTCAGCTGATGATGATGATGATGGTGATGGAGTTTCTGACGTTGCTGATGCTTTCCCGCTAGATGCATCCGAAACAATAGATACTGATCTAGATGGTATTGGTAATAATGCAGATCTTGATGATGATGGCGATGGTGTTGACGATAGTGCTGATGCTTTTCCTCTAATAGCTCTTGGTGATTTAACAGATACTGATTCAGATGGATTGCCTAATGAATGCGATACAGCATGCGCTAACTTAGGGATGTCAGCTGATGATGATGATGATGGTGATGGTCTTGAAGATGATTCGGATGCTTTTCCATTGGATGCCTCTGAAACTGATGATACTGATTTAGATGGTATCGGTAATAATGCAGATCTTGATGATGACAACGATGGCGTTGATGATACGAATGATACTGAGCCGATAGACCCAACGAATGATTCAGATGATGACGGTGTTGCAAATAATATTGATGCTGCGCCTTTAGATCCAACAAATGATTCAGACGATGACGGCGTCGCTAATAATAATGATACCGCGCCCTTAGACCCAACGAATGATTCAGATGATGACGGTGTTGCAAATAATATTGATGCTGCGCCTTTAGATCCAACGAATGATTCAGACGATGATGGCGTCGCTAATAATAATGATACCGCGCCCTTAGACCCAACGAATGATTCGGATAATGACGGAGTCGCTAATAATAATGATGTTTATCCAGAGAATAACCTTTATTCTGCTGATTCGGATGGTGATGGGATGCCTGACGCATGGGAGGCTCGTTACAACCTTAATCCTAACGACCCGAACGATGCGGCAATGGATGAGGATGGAGATGGCATAACAAATCTCAATGAATTTCTTTCCGGCACGCCACCTTCTGGATCCTTAGATATTGATGGCAATGGCCAATACGACGCCCTAACTGACGGACTTCTTCTTCTTCGAGGTATGTTTGGTTTAGATGGAAGTGCATTAGTAACAGGTACTATTGCCTCTGATGCCATCTACACTGAATCAGTGGATATTGAATTTCGTATTGAGACTTTAGGTGATCTTTCGGATATCGATGGAAACGGTTATATTGATGCACTTACAGATGGACTGCTTATTCTCAGGTATCTGTTTGGTTTACAGGGGGAAACTCTGATTAATGGTGTGGTTGCAATTGATGCTACTAGAGAGACGGCAGAGGACATTGAGGCTCACTTAGAAACCTTAATGCCTGCGCTTTAAGTAGTCACTGGATCTAGGTGGCTATTTAAAAGTGTATTGCGTGCAAGTGATGCAGCGCAAGTATAAGTAAAAATAATATTGCCTATATAAATAAATGGCTTAGTTTATGTCCGCACAGGTCTGGCAGTGTTGAGGTCAGCGGTTCGATCCCGCTAGGCTCCACCAAAAATGAATCCCTCGCACGCAGGTGCGGGAGATTTTTTTAGTTTTGTATATCCATGGGTATTGCCTTGATTAAACAATGTTACTATCTTACCCTAGTCATAATTGATTAACCTTCGAACACATAACAGGGTGGAGCATATGACGCAATCTAACAAGCCAAGATCCTTCGCGCATAATGCCTTGGCACTAATGCTTTTTGTTGGCCTTTGTTCAGGCTCTGTTGGCTCAACTACGGACAACGACGCGCGCGCTGCTTCTGTATTATCTAGTTCGGATGGATCTTTAGATATTGACGGTAATGGCGAACTTGACGCTTTAACTGATGGGTTGTTGTTATTACGGGATATGTTTGGGCTGTCTGCAGATCAATTGACTCAGGGAGCCATAGGAGATAATTCTGTTTATACAGAATCGGATGACGTTGAAGCTCGCATTTCTTCCTTGGGGGATAATCTCGATATTGATCAAGATGGGAGTGTGGATGCTCTTAGCGATGGCTTAATTATTTTACGGTACCTTTTTGGATTGACTGGAGAACCGCTGACCACAGGCGTAATTTCCGATGATGCTCAGCGTTCCAGCACCGCTGAGATAGAAGAATACCTACTGCAATTAAGTAGCGCTGTGGACGCTGAAACTTTTAGTGGAAAAGTCATCGACGGATATGTGTCCGGCGCCAATATATTTATCGATCAAAATTTTAATTTTCAACAAGATGCGGGTGAGTACGGTGCAACAACAGATTCCAATGGAGAGTTTTCGATATCAGTAGATTCCTCGATAGCCTCCTGTTTAAAGGCGCGGCCCATTATAGCAAATGTTCCGGTAGGGGCGGTTGACTCTACGCTAGGTGAAGTAACGCAAGCCTATCAGATGATCTTGCCGTCGATAGATGATACGGGTGCATCTTCAATTGTTATTTCGCCTTTTACCTCTTTATTTTCTGAAGCCATACTAAATGCAAAATCCAATTTAAAAGAGGACTTAACGGTCGATGAGGGGTGTTCCTCGTCTGGTGATGATGTCGCAAGTACAATTTCATCAAGGATTGATTCCTTAAAGCTATCAATAAGTAATAGTTTTGGAATTTCATTTACAGACTTAACGTCTGATTTCATTGCATCATCCGGTGTAAAAGTAAATGAGACGGCGGCGCAAAATATAGCAAAACTCCTTCCATATCTTCAAAAAATTGATAATCAAGTATCAGATGGATTGACGAGTAAGTTTGGGAAAGACATACGTGCCAATGTTTCACTTTCAGAATCAGCCCTAGCTATTATCTTTGGAGAATCCTCTTACGAGAAATTACCATTGGATTTTAAAAGTGTGTATAGGACAGATGCTAACGCTGCCGGTTGGTATCAAGAAGAGAAGTTAGAGGCTAGTGGTGCATTTATTTCAGATAGTGGCGTTTTATCTAGAGCTGATTGTTCAGAGGCAGATACAGAGCTCTGTAGCATTACTGACTTGTCGTTAAAGAACATTTCAAATGCTTCAACCTCATACCAACAAACATCCGACTTTTTCAATAGCGACATTGATTTTAATGACATAAATGTTACCTCCGGTACCTTGTATGTTAATGCGAGCGACAGCAGAACATGGAGAAATAATTCAGCGAATTGGAGAGACAAAAACAATAGGGATAGGGAATGCCAAGCAGACAATCAAATCAGATTCCAAAATTCCGTAATCGCTGGAACTAAAACAGAATTTCAGTACTCATCATACTCGCAAGGATATCAAAAAGCTGACTGTGATTTGGTAAGACATTACTATTTTCCAATTTTGAACACTCAAACGTTTATAGACAATGTGGCTGGAAATAGTTTGGAAATGAGGTATTACGTACATGATATTAATCGCTCAGGCATTTCTGAGAATTTTCCTTATGACTTTATAACCAATAGGATAAATATTGACCCCACGGCAGTGATCAAAGAAATAGCGGCCTTGCCCAGGACGCTGGCGGATGTTGATAAGATTCGTCGAATGCTCAATGGGGGAGATTATGTTCTGTATGTTTATCATAAAGATAGCGCTACTAACGCATACTTTGAAGTTGGAACAAACCCTAGAAATGATATGTTCTGGGACTATGCTTCAGGCTCTAATGATAGACTTTATGGGCAATCAGCTAGAACAGCTTTTTATAATAGAGTTAGTGCGGAGTCAGCTTTCTCATCAAGTATTTATGGTGATAGCGCGCCAGTGAACGCAGGTGTTTTAGGTAGAATTTCGAATTCGCTAATTGAAGTAATAGACTATTCTGGAAGTGATCAAATTAAAATTCCGGTTTACCCTACATATGATGCAGCCTCTAAAACAATGGATTTTTCTATCAATGGTGCTTCTCTTGATTTAGAAAATATTCACAACTTTATCGAAAATGGAATTAATGGAACCCCCGTTTCTGCCAATGTTTGGTACAACCCCGATGATTCAATTTCCGCTACAGTCCCGGTGAAGCTGTTTCTATATCAAGGTAATGACACTACCGTTGATCCAGGAGAGGGCTATTTCTCCATTGAATTTGATTTAACTGTTACCTCCGCAGAGGGAAATGAGGATAACCCAGGCCAGAGAACAGCAACACAGACATGGGAAGTTCCAGCTGATTCAGAAATTATCGTTAAATATACCGAGGATTCGGTAACTTTAACAAAGAATATATCTAATGGAGATGTGGATAGAATTGTTTTGTCGGACGGTACAATAAATGACCTTGATACTGCTGTTATCGGTCAACCTTCAACTCTTAATGCAAAGATTCTTACTTTAATCGCGGAGGTATCTAGCGATATTGATGGAATTAAAGGGTTTTTCACTGATAGTGGAACTTACACTTTGAAAGTGGACCTTGCCGCCGGGGGGCACTCATTAGTTGGTTATTACAGAAACACGATCGACTACATAACAGGAACTTTTACAGTGAAAAGTACCCCTACTTATCCTATCTCAGTTAATGATATGAGAATCCATGAAGGTTCTACTGAAGACTTATGCTTCTTTAGGCCATCTAAAGGTAACTTGGACCCAACGTCATTTAATTTGAGTTTTACTCAAAGAGAGAGACCTGGAAAGGGAGCTTTAGCTGATGACTTTTCACTTTCCGCATCTACAGTAAATTTTGCTGACGGCGAAACTCAAAAATGCGTTCAAATTACAGCGGCTGAAGATACGCACTTTGATTGGGTGCACGATGCTTATATAGATATATCCTCTCCCTCAAGTGGGCAGGCATTAAGTCGATCTCAAGTGAAAATTTCTATTCTTGATTCATATGGTTATCAAAATAGAATAAGCTTTAAAGAGAGATAAGGTCGCGCATATTTGGGTAGTAACCTTTGGTTACAATCAAGCAATCAATTATCTGGGCCCATGGCTTATGTCATTATACTTAGCGCGTTTTACATTCTTCTTTAGATGCCTATGCGTACTGAGTGTCGGAGTTGTGCAGGCTCCGGTGATTAACGCATCAGAATATAGTATTTCAGTTGATCAGCGCTTAATGGACCGTGATTGGTCCTTTTTGCCGGCGGTGCCACCAAGCTATCAGTCTGCTGATGATTTCAGTGTGGTAATCGATGCAGATTTTAACAACTTCGGCTTAGTGTTAGGGCGGTCGTCACTTGATTTGGAATTGCTTAGGGCGACTGAACCCAAAGATGTCTCTCTATCGGCCATAAAAGATTCGGTTTCTTTTTCTTATAAATTATCAAACGAGCAAACAATTACGCTTGCGATGAGTCAGCAAGAGGCTGATGAGCAGAGATTTGAGTGCTATGGATTTGCTGGGATTACCGTTGGGTCATGCGATGCGAGTGATATTCAGATTAATAGTAGTGACGCTAAATATAACGATCTAGAGGGGGATCTTGTTTCAATCAAGGCCAAGACTGATACAAAAGGCGTAACTTTCCATCAAAATAGTAATTCCATATGGACTGATTATTGGTCTGTGGGATTGCTTTCCACAACACATGATTACCGTTGGTTAAGTCCGGTGGAGGACATAAACTCCCCGTTCATTTTAGGGCTAATGTTTGAAGGTATAACCTTAGGCGAAGCAATAAATGATGCCCTTAGGATATTCCCTCAAAGGGACAGATGGCGTCTTAATCAAGTAAATTTTGGTGCTGGTAAGAGATACCCTATTTATAAAAATATCGAGTTTTTTTCCCATGCAGACCTTGTGTATTTTCATTATTCGAATTACCAGTCCGTGTCTACAATCCCTAAATACAATATAAAAGTAAGGGCAGGTTTAAGTGTCGATTTTCGACCACTAATGATTGAGCTCTATGGGAACTATTATCATCACAATCTTATCGGGTTTGAGCCCATTGCCTTTAACCAAAGAACTGAACATCACTTTAAACGCGCTTATGGAAATGTTGGCGTAAAGGTTAAATTTATCTTTTAAGCTGTCTGTATTTACTGCTCGAACTAATGCGACTGAAATTGAAGTGTATCTAAAAACACTGACACCTGAAATTCAATAATTTTTGTACTATTGTTATTATTCTATTCCTTGCCACAAACCAGTTGCAATGACTGCAGGTCAGTTATAGGCTACATGCTCTCATGAGCGAAATTGGCTGGATTTAGGCAGCCATATGGTCGGTATCTGAAAAAAATACAAAGCAAAAGGTTTAAAGATGAGCAATGAATTAAAGCGCGCTCGAACTCAGGACGAGAAATACTTTCGTCGCGTACAGATATTGGAATCGGCAGAGTTGCTTTTTCAGGAAGTGGGCTACGAGTCCTTCTCAATGGGTAATCTGGCTAAAAAAGCAGGCGTGGTCAAAGGTACCCTGTACCTATACTTTAAAACGCGCGAGGAAGTATTTTTAACCTTATATAACCAAAGCCTTACTCGTTGGAGCGGGGTGTTCTTGGATGGCTTGAAGACAACTATGAGCGACCGTGACTATACTGAGACCTTGTATGAGACGGCTATGGCGGATGGGAGTTTTGTCCCTCTTTTGGCCCGTCTGGAGCATGTAATTGAACATAATGTGTCGATAGAAAAATTAGTTGAATCAAAGCGTAACTTTATTGAGCGACTAGGTAGCATTGCTCGTGCCACTGAATCAGCTATCTCTCTTAACCAAACTCAAGCCGCTGAGGTTGTGAGAACCATGGGGGTTCTATTGGTGGGAGCTACTAGAGCAGATCAGGCACCTAATTTAGATGGAGAAGAAATTCCTAAAGATGTGCAGTCTCTCATGGACCTATTTTCATCAAAAAACATGTTTATTAAAAATGCCTGCCGCATTATTTCTGCGATTCGTACTGATAATTGATGGGGCCGAGGTAAGTATTGAGTTCCTTTTGGCATCCAACAGATATAAAGCTTTTTAAGCGTCAGATTCCCCTCTAAAAATAAGTGTCCTGCTGCACAGCCTGTTATAGAATATATTCTTGTATTTTAATTTGGATTCAATCATGGGCAGAGCCTATCAAAATCGTAAAGACTCAATGGCGAAAACGTCTGATGCCAAAGCGCGGGTTTACAGCAAGTATGGTCGAGAAATTTATGTTATCGCGAAATCTGGAGGCATTGACCCAGCAGGAAATTTAAGCCTTCGTAGTGTGATTGATCGTGCAAAGAAGGATCAGGTCCCGACCCACGTTATCGATAAGGCTATAGATAAAGCCAAGGGTGGAGCGGGGGAGAATTTTGAAGTTGCCCGATATGAGGGCTATGGACCTGGAAACTGTATGGTCATCGTAGATTGCTTAACGGATAACGCAAGTCGAACGTTTAATGATGTACGCTTATGCTTCACTAAGACAAAGACAAAGATAGGTACTCAGGGTTCTGTCAGCCACATGTTCGACCACTTAACTATTTTGAGATTTTCTGGTCAGGACGAAGAAGAGGTTTTAGATGCATTGCTGATGGCTGATGTTGATGTGGTTGATATCGAAAATGAAGAAGGCATGCTGACGGTTTTTGCACCCCATACTGAATCATTTAAAGCCAAGCAAGCACTAGCCGAATCCTTTGGCGAGATTGACTATGATGTCGATGAAATCCAGTTTATAGCGCAGAACACAGCTCCTCTTGCCGGAGAGGATATTGATGTTTTTGCTACTTTCATGGATATGTTGGAAGATCTTGATGACGTTCAAAATGTATTCCACAACGTGGCATGATTGAACAAGATCCAAGATTGGCGCGTAAAATCTTCAGTCACTGATTTCTGGTGTGCAGATGTTTTTAAGAAGAGGTTCAGCCATACATGAGTAAACGCTTTACTGTATTGTCACTTTCCTTGTTATTGATTGTTTCCTCCTGCGGTGGTGGTGGCTCCTCAAAACTGTCTACTGTGATACCTCCATCTCCTGAGCCAGTTGGAGAAGTTATACAGTTAGAAAGCGAGGTCTCTATAGGTCAGTCGACTGAGCTTGTCTTGTATGTCCCTGAAAATGACCTTACGAGTATCAGCTGGCGTCAAACTGCAGGTGCTGATCTCGAATTTTATGCCAAGGATAGCAAGGTGATCGGTTTCAGTCCCACTGAGTCTGGGAGCTATGAGATGGAAGTTGATTACACGATTGATGGTTCCACCACAAATACAATCTCGCACACTTTCACTGTTGATGACAACCAGAGTCAACTGAGTGTGCGTCTTGGCCATGCGGTTACAGAAGGTAATGCCGTGTCCCTTTTAAGTTATGCCACTAATGATTCTGAATCGAATGAAATCGACAAGAGCTCTTGGCGATGGACCCAAACCAAAGGGCCGACTGTAGTATTCTCAGAACTTACCACGAATGGTCAGGTGGCGGTATTTTTCGATGCACCCAATGTAGATCAGGATACTGTGCTTGAATTTTCTCTGGAAGGGGAGATCAGCGGCCAGAGTCATAGTGATGAAATTGCAATATTGGTCGAAAATAGCACCATACAAGTCCCACTGGACGATGCACCGTTCACTAGCCGGGTTGCTAATGTATTTTTGTATAACCCGAATTCTCCGGCAGGAGAACAACTAGTCAGTTGTGTTTATTCCAATAACACTAGATACGATGATTGTACTTTCGGTCAGTCACCGCTAATAGCGCAGGTCACTACGACACCAACTGTTGATGATATTATGAACAGGGTGATTGTGTCCCATCAATGGATGGGCGATCAGTTTAAGAAGTTTCTAGAAAACTACGATACTAATGATGACTTTAAAAACCTGTTGCGGGCAACTACTGCGGTTGTGATCTCTTATGATGTTAGGCCCTCTTTTTATAGTCCCACACTCGGTGCAATTTACCTCGATCCAGATGATCTTTGGGAAACACCTGCTCAGCGGGATACGATAAATCAGGCGCCAGATTACCGGGCAGGCTTTGGGGCTGAATTACAGTTCGAGATGCCTTGGCGTTACGTAAAAGACAACGCCTATGCCTATTATTCGTACCCATTACGCTACCGGCTATCTCGATCTTTGGATGACTCTGAGTACTCCTTTGCTAGTCTGCTATATCACGAGTTAGCTCACGCTAATGATTTTTTTCCAAGTACTCGCTGGTTGACTTACTCTAACTCAACCACTGTATATGACGCAGTTGTCGAGGTTTATAATGCAAACCAAATTGTCTCAGACTACTTGCAGGACAACTATCCTCTTGATTCTCTATATGCTTCAGGGGGGCAAAATGAACTTACTCGGCTGGCCCAGGTGCGATTTCAAGACCCTAATTTAGTAACTCAGCAACAAATTGATTACACCATGACTGATGTTGCCAATATGTTTAAAACCGAGGGCGCGCCTCAATTTTATAGTTACAGTTCTACTCGAGAGGATTTAGCTATTTTGTTTGATGGCTTTATGATGTTTGCTCGCTATGGTGTTAGTCGTGATGTGGCGGTGAGTGACCAGCAATACAACGATATTGTTTGGGGTCAGAGAGACAGGATGGGTGAGCCCTGGATTAAACCGAGAGTTTCCTTTGTTGCAACGCGAGTGCTGCCTGAATTTACAACTGCAGCAACAGTGGTTCAAAATTTATCTCCTCCCATAGTGCTGCAAGATAGTAAAACCTGGCGTGAAAGCGTAGTGGTTGATGAGTTGACTGAATTTCGCTTGACGCCGTCATTAAGGACTGAAGCCGTAGATACTCGTTTAGTGCCGCGAGATGGAGTGCCGCGACACAAGGGGTTAGATCTACATTTAGAAAAACTTCTTAGAAATTAACCAGCGATATTCAAAATAATAAGCAGACTGAGGTGCAACCATGATTAACTGTAATTATTTCCTAACTTCAAAGACTCTTTTTTTTATAAGGCGCGTCATAGGTTCTACGGTAGCAATAGTGATGGTTGCTCTTACATTGCCTTCAGTAGCGGATACACAATTAATCCATGCGGGGACTTTACTTGCGGTTCCAGGCCAAGAGCCACTGCAAAATCAAACGGTGGTTATCACAGATGGCAAGATTGTATCGGTTCAAGATGGTTTTTTAGCTCCAAGTGATGTTACTACTGAAGCAAGTGTGATTGATTTATCTTCGAGTTTCGTTATGCCTGGTTTGATGGATATGCACGTTCATTTGCAGGGCGAGCTAGGACCAGAAAATGACAGTGAGCAGTTAAAGATGTCCTCAGCAGATGTGCTTGTTGAAAGTGTGCATCATGCCAAGCTAACGTTGCTTGCTGGGTTTACCACCGTAAGAGATGTTGGTTCACAGCCAGAGCAAATGTATGCCCTGCGAAATGGAATCAATAAAAACTGGGTGGCTGGGCCTCGTATAATCGCTTCAGGGAACGTTTCTGTAACTGGTGGTCATGGCGATATCGATGGCATTAGTCCTGATCTGATGGAAATGTATACGGCTAAAACGATCTGTGACGGTCCCTATGATTGTCGCCGAGCAACCCGCCGAGCGATTAAGTTTGGTGGTGACTTGATTAAAATTACCTCTACTGGTGGTGTTTTGTCAGATACTAATACTGGCACTTCTCAACAGATGACAGAGGGCGAGCTTATAGAAGTCGTAGATACCGCTCATGGGCTTGGTCGAAAAGTTGCAAGCCATGCCCATGGTGCTGATGGTATCAATGCAGCTCTTCGGGCAGGGGTTGACAGTATTGAGCATGGAAGTTATGCCGATAAAGAAAGCGTCCGTTTGTTCAAAAAGAGCGGTGCATACTTGGTTCCAACATTATTGGCAGGCCATACTGTGATGAAAATGGCCAAAGAAAGCGATTTCATGTCTGACGCCATTAAGGTGAAAGCCATTGACGTTTCCTCAGCTATGGCAGGGAACTTCACCAAGGCTTATGAAGCTGGTGTTAATATCGCTTATGGGACTGATAGCGGCGTTTCTCGACATGGCACAAACGCTTACGAGGCGATTTTAATGTATGAGGCTGGCATGAGTGCGACTGACATTCTCAAGTCTGCTACTGTTAATGCTGCTGATCTGATCGACCATAGTGACTCATTGGGAACTGTTGAGCCGGGCAAGCATGCGGATATTATTGCTACAGCACTAAGTCCATTAAAAGACATTACAGCACTTTTAAAGGTCGATTTTGTAATGAAAGGCGGAGTTATCGTTAAGCAGTGATATTGGGTTTGCCCCAGCATTGGAATGTCTACTCATAAGCTTGGTTATCCTAGTCTTGTCGATGTTCGTTATCGCCGAGCTGGTATTTGGCTTTGGCCTTGGGAGTGTTTTATTCATGATAACGGTGGCAATGGCAGCTTTGATGGCGATCAGGGACTCTCGGGTTTTCTATTTTTTAAACAATAAGGATAAAAGGTTCTTATATGAATGGTTTTGAAATACTGTTTCCAGTGTTGGCCAATATTTTATTGGTCATTATTATGTTTTTTGTTTTAGGTGCTCGAAAAGGTGCTGCGGTTAAAGCGGGGCTTGTTAGTCGAGATGACACTGCGCTCGACAATAAAGCATGGAACGATGAAGTGGTAAAAGTCTCAAATAACATAGCCAACCAATTTGAAACCCCCGTTTTATTTTATTTGCTCTGTTTGGGGGCGGTTGTCGGGGGAGTGTCTGATACAGTATTGATCGTATTGGCATGGTTTTATACGGTGTTGCGATACTTCCATGCTTACGTGCATGTTACTTCAAACTACGTGCCTCTTAGGATGAAGGTATTTATTGTTTCGCTCTTAGCAATTTTGGTTATGTTAGGTCTGATCGCGGCAAGGTTGTCATTAAAACTGATCGCTGCATGAC
>Ga0209532_1000526_pt1 | contig 32851 bp, 27 predicted proteins | sample COG_02_FD_184746 | JGI IMG/M metagenome (GOLD analysis project Ga0209532, IMG submission 184746) | Pelagic Microbial community sample from North Sea - COGITO 998_met_02 (SPAdes) (version 2) | ecosystem: Environmental > Aquatic > Marine > Neritic zone/Coastal water | place: Helgoland, sampling... | reverse complement strand
TGGCCATGGGCAAAATCATAGGCCGGATAGATATTCCATTCATCCCCCGTGCGATGGTGCGGAACCTTCTTGATGCGATAGATCACTGGATCACGCATATTGATATTTGGCGAGCTCATATCGATTTTTGCACGCAGGGTCATGGTGCCTTCATCGACCGCGCCAACTTTCATCTGTTCAAGAAGCTCAAGACTCTCCGCTGCAGGTCGCTCGCGAAACGGGCTGTTCTTGCCCACCTCGGTCAGCGTGCCGCGATACTCGCGCATCTGCTCAGCATCTAACTCACAGATATAGGCTTTACCATCAGTCACTAGCTGCTTGGCCCAGCTGTAGAGCTGACCGAAATAATCTGAGGCAAAGCGGGGCTCGCCACTCCAGTCAAAACCGAGCCAGCGCACATCTTCAATAATAGCCTGAACATATTCGTCATCTTCTTTTTCAGGATTGGTATCGTCAAAGCGCAGGTTGCAGCGGCCGCCAAACTGCTGCGCAAGACCAAAGTTGAGGCAGATCGATTTGGCGTGGCCTATATGCAAATAGCCATTGGGCTCTGGGGGAAACCTTGTCACCACTTCTTCGACACGGCCGGCTTCTAAGTCAGCAGTTATGATTTGCTGGATAAAATTGCTGGGTTTTTCGATATCAATCATTTATTTAAGTCTGGAGAGAAAAGATGGGCGAGATTATAGCCGCAGCCACCGGTGCATTAAACTAAAACCCCTACGAGATCGATGATTAAGCCCACTTATTGTGGATTAGCCAAAAATACGCCTAAAAAAATCATCGACAGAGGGCAAACCTCAAAGATCGGTTTTAATCCAACCCGTTAGCGCCTAAAATGCGACCTTGCGAAACAACCGCTCATTCTCACAGACATTTTACAGGAACTCTTATGATTACATTGCGCACCACACAGGGTGATATATCCATTGAACTCGATTTTGACAAGGCGCCAAATACCGCTGCCAACTATCTGCAGTATGCCCGTGACGGTTTTTACAATGGCACTATTTTTCACCGTGTCATCCCCGGCTTTATGGTTCAGGGTGGCGGTATGGATGCACAGATGAATGAGAAAGAGTCTCGGGAGTCAATCGAAAATGAAGCTGACAATGGCTTGGCCAATGAAATCGGCACTCTGGCTATGGCTCGCACCAGCGATCCACACTCCGCCTCTTCACAGTTTTTTATCAATGTAGCTAACAATAGTTTTCTTAACCACAGCGGCAAAAACAGCCAGGGCTGGGGCTATGCGGTATTTGGTAAAGTTGTTGAAGGTATGGATGTGGTTGATGCCATCACGGAGATGGAGACTGGCAGCGCTGGTCATCACCAAGATGTGCCAGTTGAAGCCATTGAAGTGACTGAAACGCTGATTAGCGATGCGTACTCTGACAAGTAATCAGCAGTAGCAAATAAAAAGCGAGGAAGTCTATGCCTGTACTGTTTATTTCAGATCTTCATCTTGCACCTGAGCGCCCGGCAGTAACCCGGGCGTTTTTGTCTTTCCTGAGTGGCCATGCCTCTCAGGCTGAGGCGCTGTATATTCTTGGCGATCTTTTTGAAGCCTGGATCGGAGACGATGATCCTACAGAGTTGGCGGCGCAGGTTCAGGCCAGTCTTGGAGAGCTCAGCCAGTCAGGAGTAAAGCTCTATATTCAGCACGGTAACCGCGACTTCTTAATTGGCAAGCGTTTTATTCGGCGCTGTGGTGCAGAGTTATTAGCCGATGAGCATCTGGTTCAACATCAGGGACAGACTGCTTTAGTGATGCACGGGGACTCTCTATGCACAGATGACGTGGATTACCAACGCTTTCGCCGCAAGGCGCGTAACCCGATCTATAAATGGTGTCTCGCGCACCTGCCCCTGAAGCGCCGTCAAAAGCTCGCCACAGACTGGCGCGCCAAGAGTGTGTCTGCCAACAGCAATAAAGCCACGGCAATTATGGATGTGAATTCAGCCACAGTGAACAAAGTGATGGCCAAACACCGAGTAGAAGTGCTGATTCACGGCCACACCCACCGTCCGGATCTGCATCAGGTCAGCCAGGGCCAGCGCATTGTGCTGGGTGACTGGCATGATCTCGGATGGGTCATCCGCATGAGCGACAGTGGTTTTGCTCTGCAGAGCTTTGAGATCGAGGATCCCAATCAGCGACTCAGCCGTAAACAACAGTAGTTTAGCGACCCAAAGCTGATAATATGGTCGAAAATTCTCCATGATGCGTTGCTAATACTGTTGTGACAGAGCGTATGTGACAGGGTATTATTACTGCATTGTTAATTAGTTAGAGGAAGTAAAAATGGAAACGGACAAGTACAGCGCAAAATCAATTTCGGGTAATCGTCAGAGCGGCATTCAAAGCACTGCCCTCGACCCCGCCGTAGTGAAAGTATTGCGTAGCACTTACATGCTGCTTGGCGTGACGCTTGCCTTTAGTGCCATCATGGCTGGCGTGGCTATGGCCATGAACGCTCCTTACTTTGGTCTCTGGACATTACTGCCCTACTTTATCTGCCTTTGGATGACTGAGAAAAACAAAAACAATTCAATGGGTATTGTCTGGGTGTTCGCACTGACCGGATGGATGGGTTTCACTCTCGGGCCCATAGTAAATATGTATCTGGCAGTGCGTGGCGCTGAGCCGATTATGTTGGCCTTAGGCTCAACTGCTCTGGTGTTCTTCGCCTCTTCCGCCTATGTGATGACCACTCGCAAGAACCTTAACTTTATGACCGGCTTCTTGATGACCGGTATGTTGGTCGCCTTTGTCGCTGCCATCGCCAATATCTTCCTGCAGATCCCGGCTCTGGCCCTGACTGTCAGTGCAGCCTTTGCCCTGATTTCAACTGGTATGATTATGTGGCAGACCAGCGCCATTATTCACGGCGGCGAGCGCAACTATATCTCTGCCACAGTGACTCTGTTTGTGATGATCTACAACCTGTTCCTGAGCCTGCTGCATCTGTTTGGTATGGGCAGCGATGACTAAACGCATCCAGGCTAGCTGATCGCTATCTGGGATGTTCTTAAGATAAGATGAAAGGCTCCGTTGGTAAACGGGGCCTTTTTTTATTCTTCTGACGACAGTAGACCATGAGTACTAAAAACTATTTGAGCAAACTAGCTGACTGGTCTCAGGATCAAGCTCTCAGTATTGCCGCAGCGGATGCAGTCGAGCTCAGTGCCGATCATATTCAAGTGCTGGATGCCGCCCGTGTATTTTATGATCAATACGGCTTTTCACCGTCTATGCGGCCGCTGTGTAAAACTGTCGCCGAGCACTGCGGACTCGAGAAGGGGCGCAGTATTTATTTATTGCAGCTGTTTCCTGGCAGTCCGGCTAAATTAGTGGCTCGCTATGCTGGGTTACCCAAGCCAAAGAACTGTATTTAAGTGATCTGCAGTCACATGTGAATAATTTACCACTACCTTCTAATAACCCATAAGAAGCCAAAGCCCAATGTCCGACGCAAGCATTGACCCAAGCATTGATCATAGTATTGATCCTACCCTCTACCCCGCTGCCCTAGAGGCTAAACTTGAGAGCTTTAAAGACACTCTCGATGGCCTCAGCTTTGGCCCGGTCGAGGTGTTTGACTCAGCCCCCAGCGGTTTCCGTATGCGCGCTGAATTTCGTATTTGGCATGAAGATGGGGTCGCTCATTACGCCATGAACCGCGCTGGTGAAAAGCGCCCTTATATCATTCGTGAATTCCCTATTGCCGGAGAGCTGATCGGTCAGCTTATGGGGCCTTTATTGGCCTCAATTAATGCCTCGGCGATACTTAGTCGCAAACTGTTTAGCCTAGAGTTTCTCACCACCCTCAGTGGTGAAGCACTGATTACCCTGATCTATCATCGACCAGTGGACGAAGAGTGGGAACTGGCGGCGAAGGCGCTGGAGACTGAACATAGCATTATGGTAATCGGCCGCAGCCGCAAGCAGAAGACCGTGCTTACCCGTGACTATGTCATCGAAACATTGAACGTAGATCAGGTGCAGTACCAGTATCAGCAAGTTGAATCCGGTTTCACCCAGCCCAATGCCAGAGTCAATGAGAAAATGCTCAGCTGGGCCAGCGACTGCTGTGCATCCATGGATGATGTTAAGCGCGGCGACTTAGTGGAACTCTACTGCGGTAACGGTAACTTTACAGCCGTATTAGCGCAGCACTTTAGATCAGTGCTTGCGACGGAAATATCCAAAATATCGGTGCGCTCGGCGCAGACCAACTTTGGCCTCAATAATGTGGACAATGTGACTGTAGTGCGCATGTCCAGTGAGGAATTTACTCAGGCATTGAATAATGAGCGGCCCTTTCGACGGCTCGCGGAAATTGACTTAGAGCGCTATGACTTCTCCACTATCTTTGTCGATCCACCGCGAGCTGGTCTTGATGACGATACGCTAAAGCTGACACAGCGCTTTGACAATATCCTCTATATTTCCTGTAATCCGGAAACCCTGCGGGCTAACCTCGACGTACTGACTAAAACCCACAAGATTGTGCGAAGCGCAATATTTGATCAGTTTCCCTGGACTCACCACCTTGAAAGCGGCGTGTTATTGAAGCGGCGTGCTATCTGATCTGGGTTAGCTTAGGTTAAACGGATACTGACCAGCTCAGCCGCACTGGCCTGAATGAATTCACTATAGCTCCCTTCTATGCCTTCACGCTCAGTCGTGAGGCGTCGCTTTTCAGCCTTATCCAAAGCCGCCCAGTCATCCAGTATCGGGATATGGGATGTAGCCACAGACAGCTGCTGGAATACGCTGAAATGCTGGGCTTCATCAGCACTGAGAACAATCTGCTGGGACAACCAAGAGATGCGCATGGCCGCCTCAGTCTCACTAAGATCTTTCTGCAATAGCGCGCGAGCAATGATCTGCACCGATAGACGGGCTTCCGCTTCCTTGCCCTTTAGGTGACTCTCAAGCTCTTGCTTACCGCTCTCGAGCCGCTGTCGACGCCGGTATAGTTGCAGCGCTAAATAAGCTGCATAACCGCCCACAACAATCAGAATGACTGCAGCCAGCAGTAACATCAATGGGTAAGACAACATCTAAATCATTCCTTCTCTTGAGAGTTACCGCGCTCTATTTTGGTATCGATGCTACTATCGACCAAAGGTAGAGGCGGATCCGCATCTAGCATATTTTCAGGCAAACTCTTTTTCGCCTTGGCACCGAGTTTCTTCAGCTCTTCTGTACGGCGCACGAGGTTACCCCGACCACTCGAGAGACGTTTATGAGCTGTGCTCCAGGCTTCCTGACTTTTTTCCAGATGCTTGCCAACCTCGTCGAGAGATTCAACATAGAGTACAAACTGATCATAGAGCCCCCCGGCCTTGTCTGCGATCAACTGGGCGTTGCGATTTTGGTCTGCGTAGCGCCATAGGTTTTTAATTGTACGCAGAGTCACCATCAAGGTGCTGGGGCTAACCAAAATGATGCCGCGGTCATAGGCGTCGCGCATCATCTCTGGATCCTGATCCAGAGCCAACATAAAGGCCGATTCGATGGGCACGAAAATCAGTACAAAATCGAGGCTGTTAACCCCGTCAAGCTTTTCATAGTCCTTGCTGCTAAGGCCTTTGATATGGGCGCGCACTGAGCTCAGATGCTGACGCAGACAGCGTTTTTTTGATTCTTCATCTTCAGCGTGAAAATAGCGCTCGTAGTCCACCAAGCTGACCTTGGCGTCAATCACAATGTCCCGGCCTTCGGGAAGATGGACAATTACGTCCGGATTGCGGCGCTTGCCGGCCTCGTCCTTTAATGCCACCTGAGTGCTGTATTCGCGACCATTGGTCAGGCCTGAATCTTCCAATAGCTTCTCGAGAATAAATTCGCCCCAGTTGCCCTGAGCTTTGTTGTCTCCACGCAGTGCCGTGGCTAGTTGCAATGCATCTGCAGAGACCTGCATGGTTTGCTTTTGCAACTCACTGATCTGGCCCGCAAGCTTGTTGCGCTCGGCATTCTCTTTATCGTATGAGGTCTCAACCTGCTTGCGGAAGTCGCCTATATCACGACGCAGCGGGCTCAGAGAGACTTCCAAGGCTTCTTTGCTCTGCTGTGAAAACTTGGTCTGCTTTTCATCAAATATACGATTGGCGAGATTTTCAAACTCACTACTCAGCGTTTTCTTGGCATCTGCCAATAGTGCGATCTGCTCTTGATAGTGGTTTTGCTGACTGAGCAACTTCTGTTCCAGGGCACTGTTGAGCGTTAATAAATCTCGACGCACTAGCTCTAACTGATGCTGCTCGGCAGATAACTTGTCGAGCTGCTGCTGAGTCTGAAACTGCTCACTCTCGAGTCGTGCGGTTTTGCCACGGATAATCAACAGCGCCAAAACGCCGCCGAGAATGAATCCTCCGAAGCCCCAAAAAACTGAAATAATATTAATAGATAATTGCATGAGCTTATTGTATCAGTCCCCTGTCAATTGCACCGCTGTTTTGCGATTATAGAGAGCTTAACAACGGCATTATCTCAACAATCATCTGCTCACGGAAAAACATAGTCGCCATGCTACCAGCACTTATAAATATCAGCCTCTTCCGTGACGCCATTGAACGCGATTGTCTAATCCTGACCCCGAACCAACGATTGGCTGCAAAAATCATCCAAGCCTGGGGCGAGCAGATCCGCGAAGACCCAACTCAGAACTGTAGCGCATGGAAACAGCCTAGAGTCTATTCCGTCGATCACTGGTTAAAAGCCTGCTGGGATGAGCTGCAAGATCAAAACCATGAGTTGGTTCGCGGGCTAGCTATAGTCGGCACTCAACAAAGCCGCTATTACTGGGAACGGGCCATCGCCGATGATGGTCTCGAGCAGCCGCTTAATTACGTCAAGCTGGCGGGTGACACTTTAAAGACTTTGGAGAATTGGAATCTCAGTCCAGAGCAAGTGCCAGGTGAGAATCCCTCTGTGGAGTATTTCAAACGTTGGTGCAGTCGCTTCGATGAACTGCTGCGACGCAATAAACTGCTCACCACACAGCGTAGCTGGCAGCTGGTCAAGCTGGGTTTCGAACGGGCCGCTTTACCTGCAGAAGCTGAGATTATGGTTTATGGCTTTCAGTCGACCCCGCCTTTACAGGCCGCACTGATCAACAGCGCCAGCAATCAGGTAGTCAGTCTCGATTCAATCTCTGGTGACAATGAGGCGCTGCGTGTTGAAGCCGAGGACTCACAACAAGAGTTGCGCTTGGCTGCCAGCTGGGCGGCTCAGGAGTTGCATCACAATCCGCAACAGCGCATTGGTATTGTGGTGCCAGAGCTAAACAACTCGCTGCAACGGGTAGCCCGGGTGGTGAATGAAGCGCTCAATAGTGTAGCTGTGGGTGCCACCACAGAAGGCTCAGAATTCATTGCCAATATCTCAGCTGGTACCGCCCTGCGGGATACGCCAATGGTCAACAGTGCTCTGCTGATGATCGGCCTATTAAAAGATAAGCGTCCTCTCAGCGAATGGCTGCAGCTGCTCTACTCCCCCTACTCCACATTTGATCAGTTGCCACTCAGGTTTCGTGCTGACAGCGAAATAGCATTGCGCAAGCGCAACCGCTTTGACTTTAGCCTCAGCCAGTTTATTACTGCAGTTACGCCAAATCATGACCAGAGGAGTGACGTTAACCCCGCGATGGACGCTGACAGCGATGCTAATTCAGCCTTGAGCGAATTGACCAACCTAAGCGAATCGGCAGTCCTTAAACCCCTGCGCGCACTTCGCGATTACGAACGTCGGCAGATTAACAGCCAGCAGAGCTTTGCCGCTTGGGGAGACTTCTTTGCTACCTACCTTGCGGATCTCGGCTGGCCCGGGAAACGCACAGTCAACAGCCTTGAATATCAACAGCGGCAACATTGGATTCGGCTGCTGGAACAGTTTACTGGCCTCGATAATCTGGGTATTAAAGTGGGCTTTTCGAGCGCCTTTAAACATCTTCAACAGCTGGCTCAGGATTCAGTATTTCATCCCCAAACCGCCGATGCGCCATTGCAAATCCTCGGCCTGCTGGAAGGCTCCGGACTGCGCTTTGATCAGCTGTGGATTGTCGATATGCACAGCCAAAACTTCCCCGCCTCGGTGGCCATCAACCAGCTGCTGCCGGCTGAATTTCAGCGTCTCCATCAGATGCCCCACAGCCTTCCCGAGCGGGAGCTGGATATAGCCAATAAATTATTGCAGGAGTACAAAAATAATAGCCGCAGGTTAATTGTCAGCTATCCAAAAATGCGCGGTGAAGAGCAACTCGACCCGAGCCCGCTGATTACCAATATTGCCCTCGGCAAAGAGCAGCTAATTGCAAGCCCAGAGCCACATCCACCCTGGCTCTATCAGGACTATCAGTGCCAACTATTGGCTGATCAAGCACCGCCCTACAGCCCGAAATTGGAAACCATTCGCGGCGGCAGCAACCTATTAAAAAACCAATCGATCTGTCCGTTTAATGCCTTCGCCAGCCACAGGCTCAAAGCAGAGCCTCTAGAGGAACCCACTCAGGGACTATCTGCTATGGACCGTGGCTCTCTGTTGCATGAGATACTTTTCCGTCTCTGGGGTATCTGGAAAAGCTCCAGTACTTTGCAGGGGCTCACCGATGCAGAGTTTCAAACACAGCTGGCTGTAACGATTAAAGAGGTGCTCATCGAATGGGCTCACCATCATCCAATCCTCCGTGGCGATCGCTTTCGAGATCTCGAGCAGCAACGTTTAGAAAAGCTCCTAGCTCAATGGTTGGAAGAAGAAAAGTTGCGGCCGCCCTTTGAAGTGGTGGAATTAGAAAGCAAAAATCGAGTGCAGTTTGGCGATTTGGAGATCAATCTGCGCCTAGACCGGGTCGATAAAATTGCTGACAAGTTGCTAATTATCGACTACAAATCTGGCGCTGTAAAAGAGTCCAGCTGGAGCGGCTCACGACCGGTGGATCCTCAGTTACCACTCTATGTTCTGGCCAGTAATCCCCAAGCTAATGGCTGCGCATTTGCGCAAATAAAAGGCGGCAAGATTAAATTTGTCGGCAGCACCGACAGTAAATTTTTGGCCAGTGAAAAAGTCAGCGCCACTGCCGATCTCTCCCAGCAGTGGGCAGAACAGATTGATGCCTGGCAGACCGCTCTAAATAGCTTGGCAGATGAGTTTGTTCGCGGTGACGCCAGTGTCTCAGTCTATGACCAAACCCAGTTTGGCTATCAGGATTATCTGCTGCCGTTAAATCGCTGGTCGGAAGAAGCCGATATCAATGCAGAAGTGGCGAATGTTATGCCTTTGCCGACGTCCTCAGGAGAGATCAGTTAATGACCGAGATTGCCGATCTACAGCAGCGCCGCCAAGCCCTGGATCCCTCCCAGAGTTTTATTGTTTCAGCTCCTGCTGGCTCAGGGAAAACCGGACTTATCACCCAGCGGGTGTTGCGTTTACTCTGCACCGTGGATAATCCAGAGGAAATTCTCAGCATTACCTTTACCCGCAAGGCCTCCCGGGAAATGGCCAGCCGTATTCATAGCGCCCTGCGGCAGGCCGCCTATACACCGCGACCTATTGATGAATATGAAGCGCAAACCTGGGATTTGGCCGCCGCTGCCGTTGAGCGCAATAGACAGCTGGGTTGGAACCTGTTGGATATGCCAGGTCGTCTGAGGATTCAAACCATCGATGGCTTCTGCCGCTATATTGCCAGCCAGTTTGCCCTTGAAACCAAGTTTGGCCCTATTCCGGAACCCAGTGAGCAACCGCAGATTCACTATCAGAGTGCCGCCCGGATGCTGCTGGATAAAATTGAAGAAGCTGGACCCGTTGCCGAACAGTTAGCGGTGCTGTTGGCCCACACTGGCAACGATATGGCGCGTTGTGAAACTCTGCTCTCAGAGTTACTCGGCAAGCGCGAGCAGTGGCTGCCGCTAATTTATGACGCCGGCAAAAATAGCCAGTATTTCCAGCAGGTCATTGAGCAGGTGGTGGCTGACAACCTTTTGCAACTGGACGAGGCATTGATGCCCATCGCCGGTGAGTTGATTGAGCTAATCGATTTCGCCGCCCAGCATGTTGCGCCCGAGGATAATTTTGCCCTCAGTGAATTGGGGAGCTTTAGTGAACTGCCAGAGATCGGCCTCGATGGCGTTGCTCAATGGAAGCTAATCTGCGGACTGCTAGTGACGAAAAGCAATGAACCGCGCAAAACCATCAATGTTAAGCAAGGATTCCCCAGCGATCAAAAAGAGGTCAAAGCACGAATTATGGCGCTACTCGACTGGTGTCGTGAGCATCCTGAGCTCAATGACATCATTGCTAACGTCATGCACCTTCCGGATGCTGAGATCGATCAATCGCAGCAAAAGATGCTCGATGCTCTGGGATTTTTACTGCCTCTGTTGGCCGCACAACTAGACGTCATTTTTCAACAGCAGGGTCAGTGCGACTATCCTGCCATTACTTTGGCAGCATTAAATGCTCTGGAGCCTGAAGCAGAGGGTGGTGTGGTTTCCGATATCACCCTGCGTCTCGATTATCAGCTGCGACATATCCTAGTAGATGAGTTTCAGGATACCTCAGCGGCGCAGATCAAATTGCTAGAGCAGTTGATTGGCGGCTGGCAGCCTGGCGATGGCCGCACCCTGTTTTTGGTCGGTGATGCCATGCAGTCCCTGTACGGTTTTCGCAACGCCAATGTGGGTCTATTTCTCAATGCCCAGCGCAATCCGGTTGGCCCAGTGCAATGCACGGCGTTGACATTGAGCTCTAATTTTCGCTCCCACAAAGGTATTATCCAATGGGTCAATAGCGCCTTCACAGACGCTTTCCCTGCCAGGGCCGATATTAGCCGCGGTGCTATTCCTTATTCGTCTTCGGTGGCGGTTAAAGCAGCAGACAATGGCCAGTCAGTGAGCTTCCAAGGTTTTATAGGCGATCATCACAAGGTTGATGAAGCTGACTATATAGCCAAACTCTGCAGCGATTTGCGCGATACTAGCCCTGACCAATCCATAGCAATACTGGTTCGCGGGCGCGGTCATTTGCGCAGTATTATCCCTGCCTTACGCGAGGCCAACCTCTTCTGGCAGGCGATCGACATCACGCCACTGGCCAGCCGAATGCCAGTGATTGATCTGCTGTCACTCACCCGTGCTCTACTGTCGCCGGCAGATAAAATTGCCTGGTTAGCTGTTTTACGGGCGCCGTTTTGCGGGCTTAGCTTGGGAGATTTGTTAGCCGTCGCCAACAGCATCGAAAGCGATGTTGAAAACCTCAATCAACCAAACAATGCAATTTTGGTCTCGTTGATCCAGTTATTTGATAGTTTGATTAGCGAGCCCTGCAGCGGAAGCATTGGACAGCCCATTAGCACCCATGGCAAACAAACCCTAAAGCGCATCATCCCACTGCTGAAAACAGCCTGGAACAATCGTGGCCGCGCCAATTTGCGCACTGCGGTGGAACAGTTGTGGATCGATTTAGGGGGTCCGGCTACGCTGCTAAATAGTGCCGACCTCAGCGATGCCCGCAGCTATTTAGATCTATTGGAGACGAGGCAGAGCGGTGCTACTCTCAGCGATTGGAATAGCTTTAAGTTGGCGGTAGATAAACTCTATGCGGCACCTTCCCCCGATAATGGCGGCGCAGGTAATAGCGACGCCGGTCCAAGGTCAGTTATTCAAATTATGACCATTCACAAAGCCAAGGGGCTGGAGTTTGATCATGTGATTTTGCCAGGTCTCAGCCGTGGCTCAGGATCTGATAAAAAGCAGCTGCTGCGTTGGCAGCAGCATATAGATGAGCACAGTGGCTGTTCTTTGATCATGGCGCCACTGGGCGCACACGACGAGGAAGATGACAGTGTATATAGCTATTTGAAGCGTGAAGACAGCCTCAAAACCCACCTCGAGAGCACCCGCGTGCTCTATGTTGCAGCAACTCGAGCGGTACGCCGGCTGTATTTGTGCGGTACAGTTAAACAGGCCAAGAACGGCAGCTGGCAACCTACAGGCAAGAGCACATTGTTGGCACCGATCTGGAGCAGTATTGAAGAGGGTTTGAATGCGGGGCTCTATAACGTGCAACAGAGTACTACCGAAGCCTCAGGGGAACAGCTAAAAGAAATACCCAGCCTGCGCCATATTCGGCGATTGGATGCACAGTTTCAGCCCCCACCAAGCCCCGATAGCAGCGCTAATCTAGGTACACCTGAAACCGCTGCTGAGTCTGGCGTTGACGCTGATAGCAGCCTCTCCAGCAGGGCTCGTTCAATGGGTACTGTGCTACACAGAACCCTAAAACAACTGGCTAACGAAGGGCTGGATCAGTGGCCGGAGGTACGAATTAACCAATTGCCGGTAACCTGGGCTGCACAACTTAAGGAGCTTGGTATGCTGGCCACACCCGACGAGCTTCAGGGCATACTGCAAGCGGTTAATAGCATGCTCGCCGATCAGCGTGGTCGCTGGATTCTGCAGCGCCATGAGCAGGCCCAGTGCGAACAGGCCCTGGGTTACAGATACAGCGACCGCGGCCATGTGGGCACCTCGGTAATCGACCGAACTTTCGTCGTCGATGGCATCCGTTGGATTATTGATTACAAACTTTCACAACCTGTCGAGGGCGAGTCTGAAGCGCAATTTATTCGCCGGCAAAGCAGTGCTTACAGCGCCCAACTGGGTCATTACGCAAAGCTCTATGGCAGCATGCAGCCAAATCCTGTTCGCTGCGCTCTCTATTTTCCTCAAATCCCCATGTTTATTGAGCTGGAAGCTGAATAGCCTTCAAAAACCAGTAGATTTAAGTACAATGGCGAATCTTTTGGAAAACCACATTAGCTAGGAACACGAGCATGGATTTACAGCCTGTAGAAAACATAAACATTGAACCACCAGTGGTTCTGATTACGCCCGCAGAATTGAAGCGTAAAATCCCGCTGACTGATAAAGCTCGCGGCGTAATATCCAAAGGTCGCAAGGATATCGAGAATATTCTCGAGCGCAAAGATCACCGCCTGATAGTTGTGGTGGGTCCCTGCTCGATTCACGATCTTGAAGCTGCTCATGACTACGCCAACAGACTTAAAGCACTGGAAGAGAAAGTCGGTGATACGCTATTAATTGTTATGCGTGTCTATTTTGAAAAGCCTCGCACCACCACTGGCTGGAAAGGGTTGATCAACGACCCGTTTATGAATGACTCTTTTAAAATTACCGATGGCCTGCATATTGGTCGTCAGCTGCTCCATGATATTTCTGAAATTGGCCTGCCCACTGCTACTGAAGCGCTGGACCCCATTTCACCTCAGTATCTGCAAGACCTGATTGCCTGGTCCGCTATTGGTGCTCGCACCACTGAGTCACAGACTCACCGCGAAATGGCCTCTGGCCTATCGTCATCTATTGGCTTTAAAAACGGTACTGATGGCAGCTTGACCGTAGCCATCAATGCGTTGCAGTCGGTCTCCAGCCCGCACCGTTTTTTGGGGATTAATTCAGATGGCAATGTGTCGATTATTACTACCAAGGGAAACCCCTATGCACACGTGGTGTTGCGCGGCGGTAATGGCAAGCCTAACTATGATTCAGTCAGCGTCTCAATCTGCGAGCAAGAACTGATTGCCGCCGGTGTCGACGCCAATATTATGGTCGATTGCAGCCACGCAAACTCCAATAAAGACCATAATCTGCAGCCTCTGGTTATGGACAACGTTGCCAACCAAATTGTTGAGGGCAATAAATCCATTATCGGTGTAATGATCGAAAGCAATATCAATGCTGGCAATCAGAAGCTCTCAAGTAACCCGGATGATATGGCCTACGGTGTCTCGGTTACGGATGCCTGCATTGATTGGGAGACCACTGAAAACACATTGACCTCCATGGCAGACAAGCTACGCACTATATTAAAAACTCGCTAAGCCTGCGGGCCTGACGTAAAAAAGCCCCTGCTCTGTAAAGATCTGGGGCTTTTTTGTCGCCGTACTATTGTAGATCGCATTATTTGTAACCCTGCTAATAGCATCAAAACAATTCGCCCTGGTATCCATAACAGCGTATTGTTAAACCGATTCTAACTCTCAACTAATAACGTTTAAGAGCACTATGATTAGATTACTGTTACTCGTCGCGATTATCTTTTCAATCTGGTATTGGTGGACAACGGTATCCCGTTTGCCCCAAGAAAAACGCCGTGCCTTTCTTTGGCGCAGCGCATTTTGGCTGGTGCTTGGCGCATCGGTTATGCTAGTGGCAACTGGACGCATGCACTGGCTTGGCGCCGGTCTTGCTGTTCTAGTTCCAGTGCTTAAAGGTACTTTTGCAGTAGGTCTCCGTGCCCTGCCGTTCCTACAGATCTTAAGTCGTTTCAAAACCAGCCCCTCGCAATTCCGCACCAAATCCCTAGCCGTTGAAGTGAATTTCTCGACTCGGCAAATGGACGGCGAAGTGCTCACCGGTGAGTTTGCCGGGCGCCGCCTCTCAGATCTAAGTGCCTCTGAAGCGCAAACGCTCAGTGATAGCCTGCGTAAAACCGACAGGGAGTCCTTTGTGCTGATGCAGGCTTATATGATGCGCAGTGGCCGAGGTGGTGATGAGCAGTCGCAATATGACTCTTCAGCAAATAGTTTTTCTGACCTGTCCGATGACGAAGCGCTTAAAATTTTAGGCCTAGAAAGCGGTGCCTCCAAAGAGGACATTGGCAAAGCTCACAAACGACTGATGCAGCGCCTGCACCCGGATCGCGGTGGCAGCGACTATCTGGCGGCTAAAATTAATGCGGCCAAAGATCAGCTTTTATCTCGCGTGTAGCCAAAGCCCCAATATACTGAGCAACCTATGCATCACAGGCAAGATTTTGATCCCGCCAATAAGATTAATTGGAAGATATTTCAGGTTATCTGGCCCTACCTACTCGAATACAAAGTTCGTATTGGTATCGCCATTGTCTGTTTGGTGCTATCCAAAGCGGCCAGTGTCTACGGTCCTTTTTTACTCAAAGATATCGTCGATACCCTGAGCCCTGGCGCTAGCGGTGGCGCTGCGCCAAGTATCCCCAACCTGATGGCAGTGCCCATCGGACTGGTACTCGCCTATGGCTTCGCGCGCTTTTCGATGATCATTCTCGGGGAAATCCGCGATACAGTTTTCGGTCGGGTAACCGAGCGGGCCATGCGTCGTGTTGGTTTGCAGGTGTTCAATCATGTCCACAGCTTAGATCTAGACTTTCACCTCAACCGCCGCACCGGTGGTTTGGCCAGAGATATAGAGCGCGGCACCAACGGTATCAGCTTTTTGATGCGCTTTTTTGTGTTTAATATCGCCCCTACCCTGATTGAAATCAGCCTGGTGATCGGCCTGCTGTTTTATAACTATGGCATCGAATTCGCGGCTATCACCATGGCCTCTGTGGTTCTGTATATTTTCTTTTCCATGATCACCACTGACTGGCGCACTCAGTTTGTCCGCCAGGCTAATAAAGCTGATTCCGCAGCCAGCACTCGATCGATCGACAGCCTGTTAAATTATGAAACGGTGAAATACTTTACCAATGAAAAGCATGAGGCGCGTCTCTATGACGATGCATTAGCCGATTGGGAAAACGCAAGACGCAAGAATCGCCTGTCGTTACTCTCACTCAATGCGGGTCAGGCACTGATTATTACCGCAGCCATGACCGCCATGATGTGGCTGGCCGCGCTGCGAGTCGTCGAGGGTGCCATGACTATTGGTGATTTTGTCTTGATCAATGCTTTTATGATGCAGTTGTTTATGCCGCTTAATTTTCTCGGTTTTGTCTACAGGGAAATAAAAGGGTCCATGGCCAATATCGAGAATATGTTTGCCCTGATGGACCTGAGCAGTAAAGTCCAAGATACCCCGTCCGCGCCTCAGCTCAATGTCACCCAGGGGCATATACGCTTTGACCAGGTCTGCTTTGACTATCAGCCGAACCGGCAGATTCTGAAAAACATCAGCTTTGAAATCCAGCCAGGCGAAAAAGTCGCCATCGTGGGCGCCAGTGGTGCCGGAAAATCGACCCTAGTAAAGCTATTATTCCGTTTTTACGATCCAACTCAGGGCAGTATTTCCATTGATGGCCAGGATATCCGCAGCGTCTCCCAGCATTCCCTGCGCGGGGCCATCGGCATAGTGCCACAGGATACGGTACTCTTTAACAGCAGCATCTTTGATAATATTCGCTATGGCAAGCCGGAAGCCAGCGACGAAGACGTCCACAACGCTATCCGTATGGCTCATCTCGAAGCCTTTGTTAAGCAATTACCGGATGGTGTTGAGACCCTAGTAGGTGAGCGAGGTTTAAAGCTATCCGGCGGCGAAAAGCAACGGGTTGCCATCGCCAGAACCATTCTTAAGCGACCACCTATTCTGCTGTTTGATGAGGCCACCTCTTCTCTAGACAGCAACTCCGAACGCTCTATATTGGTCGCACTGGAAGAGATCGCTGAGGGCCACACCAGCTTGGTTATTGCCCACCGCTTGTCGACCATTGTTGATGCGGACAAGATTGTGGTGCTCGATCAGGGCTTCATTGTGGAGCAGGGAAATCATGAGCAATTGCTTGCATTAAATGGCCACTACGCTGAACTCTGGTCTACGCAGCTTAAATCGCGCCGCTAAGCTCACAACAACTTAAGCCTGAACCATAGCAAGGTCTGAACCGCTGCTGGTTCAACTATTAGTGTTAACCAGTTCGCACAATTCACGCCAGCCGGTTGCGGTACTTTGGCCAGAGCATAAAATCGCCACAATCGTAATCAATAAGTGTTGGCATGGAGCTGACAGGGAGCTTAAACGGAATGGGCATCAACATAAAAAACATCATTCGATTAATCACTGGCGTCGCACTCATTCTTCTTGGCACTGCAGCTATCGCCGCGCCAGTGGAGATAAGCTATCAGGGTGCTGGCACATCAACCTCCCTTAACACGATGACAAATGGCTCAGTGAATGCTGGGCTTAGCGCAATAACCGTCGACGGCACAAATAGCCTAGCGCTGAATACCTCCAATAGCACTATGGCTGGCACCTGGTCAGCGACAGCTAATAGCTACACAGATATTCAAAATGGCGCGGGGAAATATAATCGCGGGCGCAACGGTGCCGAAAAATACGCCAAAGCCGGATATCTGTTTAGCCTACTGGATAATTCCGAGAGCCTCAGCGACTCCGCGGCAAAATTCAACACACTAGTTAACTATGTTATCTGGGACATCATGGGTAGCGTTCCCGAACTCAAAGACAAGCGCGAAAAGACTCTGGTCAAAGACCTTAAGAAAAGAGCCGACAGAAACAAACGATTTGATTGGTCAACCACAATGGAAGTCTATAGCGCCAATGATCGCGGTATCACCAGAGAGTTTTTTGCAGTACTGCCGCCCATTGCAACACCGATCCCCAGTGCACTGTTTTTGTTTGGCTCAATGGCCCTTGGCTTGTTTGGCATAGTGACACGCAAGCGGGCAGCCAGCACTTAGGATAGCTGCCCAATCAGCGCCCTCGCCCATCTGCTCGGCTGCGAAGGCTCCCCCTAACAGATAGGAGGGAGATTTTTTTAATCTATGGCGTTTACCTTCGGCATACACCACCAACTACTTACCGCGCCACTGAACAAACAAAGTGGATATAGCGCCCCAACCATTTAAACGGTTCCTCCACTGAGTACCGCAACTCCATATCTACAACTGCGCCGGCATCCTCATGACCACCACGCTGAGTGGTGACATAGTCATGAAAAACTCTTATCCCAGCACTGTAATCGGTTTTCAGCTCAGCCTGCTCTACCCACTGCTGCACAGCGTTCGGTTGCAGCGGTGCACCAGGCGTAAGGCTTTTCGGATGTGCGGAGAACTCTCCTTGCAAAACATTGAAGTTACCGCGAATTAAATTGCGATAAACCAGCGCATTTTGATTGTAAAACGTCAGCGATAAGAGGCCTTTAGGTAGTAGATAGTTTTGCACATCTGCAATCAATAACTCTGGCTCAGCCAACCATTCGATCAATGCGTGACTCATTACCAGATCAAATTTACCTAGATTTTCACTTCCAAGGGTTTGATAAGGCTGCTGATACCAGCTAATTTGATCCACTACCCCCGCTTCCTGCGCGAGCTTCTGCGCCGCGTCGAGCATCTGTTGAGAGAGATCGTTATAGACTACCTGATGGCCCAGTTTGGCTAGCGCTACAGTCAACTGCCCCAAACCACCGCCAATATCGAGAATACGCAGTGGCGTCTGTGTTTCTAAATCGGGCAGCACTGCCAACAGATCGCGCCAGATAATTGCCAGGCGTATATCCCCTTTTAGTCCCCCATAGACTTTCCGTGCAAACTTCTCGCTCAGATCATCAAAATTTCTATCGACAGTATTTTTGCTCAAGCCAGTGCTCGCAGAGTCATATAATGGGTAGTACAGAATAAATGACAGATGTTAACCGGAATCTGGCTCGGCAGATATAGCGGAGCATGCATTTGCCCTTTACAATAAGCGCTTAATCAAAAGGTCCCTCTTATGTCCCAACCCACCACTTCGGCAGCCCCAGCATCTCAACGACCAGCTGCTCATCAAACGGAAACCGTGCTGCTTACCCAAGAGCTTATTCGTCGTCGCTCCGTAACCCCGGATGACTGTGGCTGCCAGGAAGTCATGATTGAGCGCCTCAGCGCCATCGGCTTTAAAATCGAGCGTCTGCGCTTTGGCGATGTGGATAATTTCTGGGCAGTTCACGGCGAGTCTGGACCAACCCTTTGCTTTGCCGGACACACAGATGTAGTTCCCACAGGACCAGAGCAAAATTGGCGGCAGGCGCCGTTCGACGCAACCATAGTTGATGGTCATGTAGTCGGCCGTGGCGCTGCGGATATGAAAGGGTCCCTGGCGGCCATGGTTGTGGCCTGCGAGCGCTTTGTTGCCATCAACCCTAATCACAGTGGCCGTATCGCCTTCCTGATCACCAGCGATGAAGAAGGCATTGCCATCGACGGCACCGTTAAAGTGATTAACCTGCTCAAAGAGCGCGACGACTTGCCAGAATGGTGCCTGATTGGTGAGCCCTCCAGCACAGCACAATGTGGCGATGTGGTTAAAAATGGTCGCCGCGGCTCACTGGGCTGTACCCTTACCGTGCATGGTCAGCAGGGCCATGTGGCCTACCCTCACCTTGCGGATAACCCGGTTCACCGTGCTGCTCCGGCTCTCGCTGCTCTGGCTAGCGAAGTTTGGGACAACGGCAACGAATTCTTCCCTGCCACCAGCTTTCAGATTTCCAATATTCAAGCCGGCACTGGTGCAACCAATGTGATTCCAGGACAAATGCAGGTGGTGTTTAATTTCCGTTTTTCGACCGAGTTGACCGAGCAGCAAATTATTCAGCGGGCAGAGAGTATTCTCGATCAGCATGCAGTCAAATATTCCGCTAACTGGCATCTCAGTGGCCATCCGTTTCTAACCCCAAGTGGAGAATTGGTCAGCGCCACAGTTGAAAGCATCGCCGAAGTCACAGGACTTACGACGGAACTGTCGACGGCCGGAGGCACCTCGGATGGGCGCTTTATCGCGCCACTTGGTGTGCAGGTAATTGAACTGGGACCAGTGAACGAAAGTATTCACAAGATTGATGAAAATACTAATATAGATGACCTCAACTCTCTCACTGACATCTACCAGACTATTCTAAGCAAGCTACTGCCGTGAAACTCATAGCGGTATGTGCGCATTGAGCCCTCTCAACAGTGGTCTCTATCTCGCAACCATACTAATCTGGGGTTCGACCTGGCTGGCGATCACCTACCAGCTAGGCGAAGTCGATCCCCTAGTGTCAGTAATTTACCGTATGGCACTGGCATCTGGACTGTTATTTGTCTGGTGCTGGCTGAGACAGATAGCGCTGGGTCTGAGCCTGAGGGATCATCGTTTTATGGCGGCCCAAGGTTGCTTTCTGTTTGGCTTAAATTACTGGACTATCTACTGGTCCGAGGTCTATCTGCCCAGTGGCTTAGTGGCGGTGATTTTTTCACTGTTAGTCTTTTTTAATATCATCAATGGCAGGATCTTTCTCAAACATCCAGTTACATTACCAACCGTTGTTGGCGGTATGGTCGGCCTGACGGGGATCTGCATGCTGTTCTACCCAGAGCTCGCCTTGCTCTCTGGCGCAGATTCCAGTCCTGAATCAAACCCAAATGACCCTCTTTTTGGTTTTGGGTTGGCGTTTGCGGCTGTAGTGTTTGCCTCGCTAGGCAATATTGTAGCGACGCGAAATGGCAATACAGGGATATCAGTGTGGGCAATCAATGCCTGGTCTATATTTTATGGCACGGCGATTTTAACCTTAATTGCCCTAGTCACTGGTGCCGAGTTTTCTTATGGATCGACCCTCGAGTATAGCCTCTCACTACTCTATCTTTCGGTATTTGGCACTATTCTGGCCTTTGGTGCCTATTTGAAACTACTTATTAATATAGGCCCAAGTCGCGCCGGCTACACCTCGCTGATTATCCCCTTTGTAGCGATTATTCTGTCGACTCTGTTTGAGGATTATCAGTGGACTCTGCTTGCAGCAGCAGGCTTTGTGCTGGTAGCTCTAGGTAACTATATGGTGCTTAAACGACGCTGAGGGCTTACGCAGAGCCAAAGGTGACCAAGGTTGAGCATTAACCGGGAAGCTTCTTAAGCGCATAAATATCATAGCGCGTTGACTTACCTTCTAGAGAATAGTTCGGCTTAGTCTCAGCCAAAAACCCAGCCCCAGTGGGACGCTTTACCACTACTCGATACCTAGCGATTGCCAGCGCGTTGGCCAGCAGCGCATCGGCATCCGGATCTGTTCCAACAATGGCATGAAAAGCCTGCATTTGCTTTTTCACCTTGGCAGATTTTTTACGCAGTGGAAACATCGGGTCCACATAGACAACATCTGGACGCCAACCATTGCTGTCTGGTTGTTGTAATTGCCCTTCGCCCTCGGTTTCGATCCGAACCAGTTTAGCCACCAGGTCATTTAGATAGGTGGCGGCATCAGCTTCAAGCAGACCAAGCCTGTTAATAACCATACTCAGTTCATCATCCCCCTGCTCAAGCCCCTCCAGCCCCGCCTCTGTGCCTCGCCTAAGACCATCGGCAAGCAGGCTGTGGACAATCGGATTGCGCTCCAACAGTCGGACAGTGCAGCCCAGAGAAGCCAGCACAAAGCCATCGCCGCCGAGCCCAGCAGTAAGATCCAATACCTGAGGGGCAAACTTACCGGAGACCCCTACGGCTTTGGCGATTGCCTGTCCGTTGCCGCCGCCATAACGACGCCGGTGACTGTGCTCAGCACTGGCAAAATCGCAGATAATTGAGCCATAGCCCTTATCGGCAGATGGGCGCAGCACTAGGCCCTGCTGGGTGAACTCGAGAAGGTAATCATAGGCAGCAGTCTCAGCCTGAACTGCTAGCGAAAGCTTTTCCGCGAGGGCCTCGGCCTGAGACTTAAAGCTGTTCGACTCGAAGGCGACGCGAATGATCGGTAGGCTGTCTGCAGGCATCTGAACGTTCCAAGGTTTATAAAACCCAAGTCTACAGTTATTGCTGTAACCAGTGGATTATTTGGTGCTTGTGATTATAACGTTACAGCGATGCAATCGGGCACCTATAATGCAGCAGTCCTTAACTTATCTTTGTCGCCCACCCAAAGTTGCCTTTGCGGAGTGTTTTATGTGTTTCAGTAATAATCTTTTTGCTCGCCGTGCCCTGATAATGGGTCCAGTAAAGTGCTTGATAAAGGCTCGAACCATGGGGCTTATTTTGAGCTTGTTTCTAGTGACAGGATGCGATCGCTATGCGGTAACGCTCAATCAGCAGCCGATTTATACGCCAAAAGCAATCTATAGTGGTTATCAGATTACCGATCCGGCTCTGGCGAGCTGCGTCAAACTCACCTTAGGCGAAACAAAGATCACCCAGCCTGAGCAGCTAGAGGCACTAAACTGCAGTTTTGCTGGCATCACTGACCTCTCTGGAATTGAGCGCTTTTCACAGCTGAAAACGGTCAATTTAAGCAACAATCAGCTCACTGATATAAAAGCCTTGCTATTCTTAGGAGAGTTGCGACAAGTCAATCTCTCTGATAACCCATCACTCAGCTGTGTCGATGTGAAGGCTTTGGCTGAATTACTCTCTGATGCATCCATTGCAGCACCAGTCTGTAACAAACATTTGTGACCGGAGAGTTACCACCCCATTACGGTGCAATAAAGATACCCACAAAACCTGTGGATAACTTTGTGGATGAAATGCCTTATGGGCCTACTAAAGGCCCCAAAAGTGGGCCTGACTGTTAGATTGATCATTTTTTGATCAGATAATAATAGGCATATAAATCAATGGGTTACGCTTTTGCGCATCAAAAATCAATGGCTTACGGTGTTTTTTTAAAATTGTTTGGAGAAACCGAAGCTATCTGTGGAAAAAAACCGAAAATAGTTTTCATAATCAGCCAATTAATTATTGCAGTGTAGAAAAAAATGTTTTAAGGAAGGTAGACACAGGGGACGTTTTCCCGACAATTACACCAGCTGACTCAAAACGTCTACAAGAAAGCTGCTTCAAAACCGCGTTGTAGGGCGCGACTTTTTACCCCAATCTTGCCCTTTGTCAAATGAGACAAGAGCGCGAACGCCGGCTAGTTCAGTTCCAGCCAATCAAACCCCTGTTGCTGACAGGCATAATGCAGATTGCCGCCGCCACGGATCACGCCTTCAACGGCACTTTTCACTTTTTCCAGGCAGTTGTTCTTTTCACTGATATGACCAATCACTAACTGTTGCATGCGCTGTTGATCGAGAACTGATAATAGCTGCGCCGTCTGCTGGTTGTTGAGATGACCCCAGGGCCCAGCGACTCTATCTTTTAGAAATTCAGGGTAACTACCGGCATATAACATATCGAGATCATGATTGGCTTCAATTAACAGGCCATCGCAGTTAGCGTACGCAGACTCTATATGCGGCGTTAGCGAGCCGACATCGGTAAGTATGCCAAGTTGATGCTGTTCGCTGTGAAACAGGAACTGAACAGGCTCTCGAGCGTCGTGGGGAACAGGCACAGGAGTGACCTGAAGATCACCGATCTGAAATGCTTGATGGCTGTCAATAATTTTGAATGGGTAGTCTTTGCCGCGAGCTTTTTTGCTGCGCATACAGCCCGCAGTGACGTAGACGTCGATGGCGAACTTTGATGCCAGGGGCACTACCCCTTTCCAGTGATCACTGTGTTCATGGGTGACCAATATTGCATCAATATTATCTGGAGTCTTACCGAGTTTGGCGAGCCTCTGAGTTGTGTCACGGATCGAGAAGCCACAATCGATCATCAGACAGGTATCGCGCCATTCGACCAGTGTCGAATTACCTTTACTGCCACTGCCGAGGGATGCGAAGCGCATATTATTGACAACCTTTTACGAGCAAGCTTTTAAAAAAACTTTTAAGGAGCTCGAGACAGCGACCTACTGCCAAGAGCTGTGTAAAAGGCCGTTAGGACATATTACTGCGCAGGATTTTAAGTAAACGAAGCGTTTCGGCTTTGTTTAGCCCCTGACCCTCAGATCCTACAATACGAATCTCAACATTGGCGCCGACAGCCTCAACCAAAATGCGGTAGTTGGCCTCAAGAATCTCCTCACTGCCGCTGAACAGGCGGGCAAAGAAGCCTGGTTCCTCTGTTGTTTCAGGGGTGTAGTTGACAAAAACAACGCCTGCAGAACGATTCTGGTCAACAATAACAAACCCACCGCGATCGGCTGAATAGAGCATTGACGCCCAGGTTCTATCGAAACTCAGCTTGGCCAGAATAAATGGATCCGAGACCTCAGGAGTGACCACCTCGACTTTCGCGTCGCCGCCAATATCTTGGGCGAGCAACGATACAGATGCGTAATCGGCACTGGCGGCCAGATCATTGGCTAACATAGAGAGCATGTCCTTTTCCCGCTGATCATCATCCGATGACTTTGGCCACTGGGCCTGATCTTCCTGAGAGCGTGCGGCCTGATTGTGCACTGCGGATATCTCAGCACTGTCTAACTGCACACCGGGAGAGATCTGAAAGCGAAAGCGATGTGAGTTTTCCTCGTCGGAGTTAAATTTCACCCAAACAGTTTCAATAATACCCTCAGACCCATCGGCCAGTGCGGCCGGTACGCCATTGCGATTGAGCACATTACGCACCCGCGGCCACACCTCACTGGGGGGCACATTGATCAACACCCAGCGACGACCTTCGAGGCTCTGAATTTTAACTGACTGTTCGAAGGTGTTCACCGAAGCAGGTTGTGGACGAGGTACATCAAATTCCACTAACTCAACACTTGATACTGGAATCTGAGGGATTGGGTAGATCTGTCCGAGAACTGCATTGTCTAGGCCCTGAGGCACAACAGTCACTGCCGTTTCTTCAGCTAGCAGATAGTCATCGCTGCGATCGCGCAGACCCAACCAACCACAGCCCGTCAAACTTAGAATAACAACTACATTCAGTGCGCTAATCAATCGTTTCATCGTTATTGGCAACCCATCAATTTGGTAAAAATCAGTTTCAATTCAATTTAACATTAAGTCTAAAAACAGCTTTATAAAATCTCGGCACTGCGCATTGCAGATCGAACCAGCTCATGGTGCTCTGCACTCAAGGGCGTCATCGGCAGTCGCAAGACGTTTTCCTGCAACCCCAACTCAGCCACTGCCCACTTCACCGGGATCGGGTTAGCTTCAACAAATAGATCGCGGTGCAGTGCTTCCAGCTTGCTATCTATTTCAGCTGCCGCGGCCGCATCTCCAGCCAGCGCTGCGGCACACATCTGTGACATTAACTTTGGTGCCACATTGGCAGTGACTGAGATATCGCCGTCACCACCCAATAGTATTAGCTCTCTCGCTGTAGCATCGTCCCCAGAGTAAATTGCAAAGCCCTGTGGACGTTGGGCAATGAGCGCTGCGGCGCGTTCAAGATCGCCGGTGGCTTCTTTAATCCCAACAATATTGTCTATCGCACTTAGACGCATAACCGTCTCAGGCTGCATATCACAGGCAGTGCGACCGGGAACGTTATACAAAATCTGGTCTATCGCAACGGCTTCGGCAATGGCTTTATGGTGCAGATAAAGACCTTCCTGAGTTGGCTTGTTGTAGTAAGGCGTGACCAATAAGCAGGCATCGGCCCCTGAGTCTGCTGCAGCTTGGGTTAATACAATTGCCTCACTGGTGGAGTTGGCGCCGGTGCCGGCAATAATCGGCACGCGACCAGCGGCCTGCTCGACTATGACGCGGATAACCTGAGCGTGCTCAGCGACACTCAAGGTGGCCGATTCACCGGTGGTGCCCACCGCCACTATACTATTGGTGCCCTGCTCTATATGCCAATCAACCAAGTGTTTTAACGCTGACCAATCAACCTCTTGGGTCTCTCGATCCATGGGCGTGACCATGGCAACAATGCTTCCGCGAATCATTTACTACTTCCTTTACTTCAATGGGTAAAACCACATCATGGTACTGATGGCCACAGAGCGACACAAGCTAAACCTTTGCTTATGGCTAGAGCGTTGCAGACGGCCTTAAAGCCAGTCTTAGAGCCAGCCTTAAACCTCACGGCGACGGGGCTTTCGCGCCGGCAAATTATATAAGTCGTCCTCGCCCTCTGGTCGGTTTTTAAAGCGCCGATGAACCCATAGATATTGGTCCGGCTGCAGGCGAATAAACTTTTCAACAAGCCGATTAATCCTGGTGGCGTCGATAAGGTCATCGCCCGAAGGAAAATCTTCAAGGGCTGGGTACACGGTTATCTTGTAACCCTGAGATCCAGGAAGGCGAATATGACTAAAGGGCACAACGGCTGCACCAGTCTTTTCGGCAAAGCGTGCCGTTGCGTAAACCGTGGCCGCCTGCACAGAAAAAAACGGGGCGAACAGGCCCTGACGTAAACCGTAGTCCTGATCCGGCCCATACCAGAGAGAATGGCCGTTTTTTAACGCCTTCATGGTGCCACGGACATCACGACGCTCGAACACAGAATTGTCGCCAATCGATTGATTGAGTCGTCCTCGGGCCTGCAAAAAGTCATAGACAGCATTGCCATGAGCCCGATACATGCCATCCATTTTCCATTTCGATGACAGGGCTGCCGCCCCCACCTCCAAGCTGGTGTAGTGAATGCCCAGGACCATGACGCCACGATCTTTTACTGCCTCAAGATGCTCTAAGCCTTCAAACTGCATCAGTCTGCTAAAACGCTTTTTCGACCACCACCAGGCAATACCCACTTCCATCACCGCAATACCGGTGCTGATAAAGTTGGCTCTCAATAAGGCTTCGCGCTCGGTGTCACTGAGTTCAGGGAAACAGATTTCAATGTTGCGCTGAGCAATAATTTTACGGCGGCTGGGAATAGCGTGAAAAATCAGACCTATGCCCTTGCCGATAACCAGTAATACAGAAAATGGCAGCAGCGTAATCAGCCGCCAAATACCAAACGCAAACCAAATCAGCCAGTAGCGCGGATGCAATAAAACAGGTCTAAATTGGGTCGCTTTTGAGCTCATAGGGTGCACGAATTCCAGTGGAATTGGGTCGGTTTATGGTTTAGTAGTCAGTGTATGTATCTGCTACACCAGGTTGCTGATAGGCACATCAGTGGCCACATCAGCCTGATAATCGACGCCATCGAGACCAAAGCCAAACAGGGCTAAAAACTCTTCTTTGTAGCCGGCAAAATCGGTCAGCTGAGCCAGGTTTTCCGTGCTAATTTTGGCCCAGGCGTCCGCTACTGCTGCCTGTATCTCAGGTCGCAATTCGAGCTCATCACAGCGCAAACGACCCTCTTCATCAGTGCGCGGATCGGCGCTGTAGAGGCATTCGGTATACAAACGGTAGAGCTGTTCAATACAGCCCTCATGACTGCCATCGCGCTTCATCTCTCTAAACAGCATGGCCAGATACAGAGGCATAATCGGGATCGCTGAGCTGGCCTGAGTCACCACAGCCTTGAGCACCGATACTCGAGCATCGCCAGCTTTAGCCGCAAGCTTGTCGCGAATCGACAGCACGCGCTTATCCAGATCTTTTTTGGCCTGACCTATGGTGCCATCCCAGTAGAGATCCCAGGTCATCTTCTCGCCAATATAGGTAAAGGCCGTGGTCTTAGCGCCTTCGGCCAGGACACCAGCATCATCCAAAGCGTCGATCCACATCTGCCAGTCTTCGCCGCCCATCACTGCAACCGTATCAGAAATTTCCTGCTCATTGGCGGCTGTCAGACTAAATTCTTGAATAGTCTCTTTGTCGGTATTAATACCGCGCATAGTGATATCTTTGCCCACTGGCTTGAGCGTGGAGTTAAATATTTCCCCGGTTTTCGGATGCTGACGACGGGGCGCAGCAAGACTGTAAATCACCAGATCAATCTGGCCTAGGTCCTGCTTAATAGTTTCAATAGTCTTAGCTTTTATCTCATCGGAAAAGGCATCGCCATTTATGCTTTTGGCATAGAGGCCATCCTGCTCGGCATATTTGTGGAATGCCGCTGAGTTATACCAGCCGGCAGTGCCGGGCTTGGTTTCAGTCCCCGGCTTTTCAAAGAAGATACCCAGTGTCGAAGCACCACTACCAAAGGCGGCGGCAATCCGTGCGGCGAGACCATATCCAGTTGAAGAGCCAATAACCAAAACACGCTTAGGGGCTTCAATAGCAGGCTGAGCTTTAATGAAGTCGATTTGGTTTTTAACATTGGCTTCGCAGCCGACAGGATGGCTGGTAATACACATAAAGCCGCGGACGCGGGGTTTAATTATCATTCTGGAGTCTCCGTACTGAGGTGAATCGAATTTTTAAGGGCGCAATGATACCCTACTGGCAATCTTTACCCAAAAAAAATCCGCTTTAATACCGTTTCGGCACTCTGCTGGCTTATATACCAAGGGCTGACATTTTTGATCATGTTTAGCGGCGACCCCGTACAATGAAAACACCTAGCCCACTTGAGTAAACACTTTGAATCACACTGCCCTCAGCTACCCCTTTCTGCGCCATGAATTTCTCCAGGCACTTGAAGATAGTGGCAGCGCCTGTGATGCCAGCGGCTGGTATCCGATTCACCTCTCGCTGCAACGTGACAGCGGTACAGACACCAATCTGACAGAGTCCAAAGTGACAGAGCCCGATGCTAAAAATACTCAAGTTAGAGAGATTGAGATTGCCGCTGCAAAAAGCGCTGCACTGATGCCGTTGTATTTAAAAGACCACTCTATGGGCGAATATGTATTCGATCACGCCTGGGCCAATGCCTATCACCAGAATGGTCTCGAATATTATCCCAAGCTGGTCACCTCGATTCCCTTTACTCCATCTACCGGACCGCGAGTCCGTTCGGAGCAACCCCTAAGCCAAGCTGAGTGCACTCAATTCGTCGATGAGGTGCTCTCGGTCGCCGAACAGACCGGCGCTTCAAGCTGGCACTTTTTATTTCCCTCAGCTGAGCATCGCCAGCTGTTTGATGATCCGCGTCTCTTGCAGCGCAGCGGTGTGCAATATCACTGGCACAACCGCGACTATAACCAGTTCGATGATTTTCTCGCGACGATGAACTCTCGCAAGCGCAAGATGGTGCGCAAAGAGCGCGCTGATGTTGCAGCTCAGGGTATTTGTGTCAGTGTGGAAATGGGTGCTGATATCAGCCCCGAACTCTGGAGCCTGTTCTACCAACTCTATGAGCGCACCTATGCCAAGCGCAACGGCAGTCGCGGCTATTTAAGCGAGGAATTTTTCACCCAGATCGCCCAGACCATGCCAGAGCAAATAGCCATGGCAGTAGCCTGGCTCAATGATCAACCCATAGCCTGCGCACTGTACTTTTTTGATCATGAAACCCTCTATGGACGCTACTGGGGTAGTGTCGGAGAATTTTCCTACCTGCACTTTGAACTCTGCTATTACACCGGTATTGAGTTTGCTATCAGCCGCGGCATAAAGCGTTATGACGCCGGCGCTCAGGGAGAGCATAAGATTGTTCGGGGTTTTGAGCCAATCGAAACGCATTCGCTGCACTGGATTAAACATCCGGGGTTTCGCGATGCTATTGCCCGGTTTTTAGTCGAGGAGAAAGGCGGCATTGCGCGGCATATTGAGCAGGCAAACAGTATGTTGCCCTATAAAAAAGCTGACCAATAAGCGACTCTGCCATCCGCTAACTTTTACTATCGGCTAATTACAGGCTACCAACTACCCACATTTTCCATCGAAGCCCAAGGCTCCTGAGCAGGCAGTCGCTCGCCCTCTTGCAGGAGCTCTATGGAGATATTGTCCGGAGAGCGCACGAAGGCCATGTGGCCATCTCGCGGCGGACGATTGATCACCACACCGGCGTCCATAAGCTGCTGACAGGTAGCGTAAATGTCATCTACCTTATAAGCCAGGTGGCCAAAGTTGCGGCCTGCCTCATACTGCTCTGGTTCACCCTCTTCCGGGGGCCAGTTATAGGTCAACTCAATTAGTGGGGCTTTGGTCTCCTGGGCATTTTCAGCATCGCCCGGCGCGGCGAGAAAAGCCAAGGTAAAACGACCTTTGGGGACTTCGTATCTATAGAGTTCTAAGAGACCAAGAGCGGTGCAGTAAAAATCGAGGGATTTGTCTAAGTCAGTGACTCGAACCATGCTGTGTACAAATCGCATTACCTACTCCCTCTCTTTTTTGGCTGCTAAAGCGTTTTATGCGTCGCTCTATAAGGCTATTTACACGCTCGTTACAGGGCCAAGTAACGAATATCACTCAGCAGCTTGACCAGATGGGTCATAAAGCGCCCTGCATCGCCACCGTTAATTGCGCGATGATCATAGGACAAAGCCATGGGCAACAGCAAGCGTGGAACAAATTCAGCGCCATCCCAAACCGGCTTGATCTGTGATTTAGAGACACCGAGAATACCGACTTCTGGGGCATTCACTATGGGCGTGAAGCCATTGCCACCAATTGCACCCAAGCTTGATAGGGTGAAGCAACCGCCCTGCATCTCAGCAGGCTTCAATTTGCCGTCACGGGCCTTGCCAGCCAACAGGCTGATTTCAGCTGAAATATCCCAGATGCCCTTTTCGTTCACGTCACGAATAACCGGCACCATCAAACCACGAGGCGTGTCCACTGCCATGCCTATATGACAGTAATGCTTCTGAATCAGGTTCTGGCCATCAGCAGCCAGTGAACGATTAAATTCTGGATTGGCTTGCAGTGCCGCAGCGATCGCTTTGATCAGGAACGCGACAGGCGTAACACGTACACCACGCTTTTCACCCTCAGCTTTTAGGCCTTTGCGGAATGCTTCCAACTCAGTGATGTCGGCATCGTCGAACTGTGTGACATGGGGAACATTCAACCAGTTGCGCTGCATATTCGCCGCCGTGAGACGTTGAATCTTGCTCATAGCCAGCTCTTCGATCTCACCAAACTGGCTAAAGTCGATAGCGGGAACAGCTGGAATACCACTGCCGCCAGTTGCTGCTGCAGCTGGCGCATCTTTATTCTTTATTAATTGCTTAACAAAATTATTCACATCGTCTTTGAGAATACGTCCGCGTGGGCCACTGCCAGATACATCGCTGAGTGACACACCTAATTCACGGGCAATTAAACGTACCGCTGGACCAGCGTAAATACTGGCTCCGGCAGTTGCTGCAACCGGCTCGGCGGCGACAGATGCAGGCTGGGCTGGCTGACCGGGAGCAGATTGAATGGCATCGGCTGTAGTATCCACTGGGGCAGCTTTAGCAGCTGGCTTCTCAGTGACAGGCTTTTCAACAACGGCCTCTTCAACAACAGCCTCTTCAACAACCGCAGCGCTGGCGTCAGCAACCACTTCAAACAGTGCAACAGCATCGCCGGTGCCAAGCTTAGCGCCCTCGGCAACAAGGATTTTTAATACCTTACCGGAATGAGTTGAAGGCACGTCCATGGTGGCTTTGTCAGATTCGAGTACGACTAAAGTGTCGCCTTCAGCAACTTCGTCACCTACAGCAATCGAAATTTCAATCAGTTCAACTTTGTCGTCACTGCCAATATCCGGAACCAGAATAAGCTGCTCGGCGGAGCTGCTAGCAGCTACCGCAACTGGAGTGGCTTCTGGTTGACTTACAGTCTCGACGTCTGCAACGACCTTGGCAGCTGGTTCATGGGCCACTTGCTCGACTTCTTCAACCTCAGGCGTCTCTGCAGCAGCTTCACCTGCAATCTCGATCTCGGCAATCGGATCACCTACTTTAACCGTGGCGCCCTCGGCAACCAGATACTTAACCAGCGCGCCGGCAGCGGGACTCGGGATATCCATAGTGGCTTTGTCAGATTCCAAAACCAACAGCGAATCTTCAACCTCAATACTATCACCGGGGCTTAGGCCAAGCTCGATAACCTCTACGGTCTCTGCACCACCAAGGTCTGGAACTACTATTGTCTGTATTGTCACATTGATTCCTTATTCGTATTTTCCACAATCGCTTAGTATCTGTGCCCGGGCTCTGTTTAGCCGAGCTAAAACCACGATTTAAACAAACAGTGGATTAGCCTTCTCCGGATCTATACCAAACGATTTAATCGCGTCGCTCACTACCGATTGCTTAATTGAACCCTGATCTGCCAGAGCTTTCAGAGCGGCAACAGTAATAAAGTAACGGTCCACTTCAAAAAAGCTGCGCAACGCCTCGCGACTGTCACTGCGACCAAAGCCATCGGTGCCCAGAACAGTCAATGGCTGATCAATATACTTACGCATCTGCTCAGCATAGTTTTTCATGTAATCGGTTGCGATCACAACTGGGCCTTCGGCGCCATCGAGCTGCTCGGTCAGATAGGCTCTCTTCGGCTTGCTCTCCGGATGCAGTAGATTCCAGCGATCAACCTGCTGACCTTCACGGGTTAATTCGTTGACACTGGTTAGACTCCAGATATCCGACTCAACCGAGTAAGTCTCTTTAAGCATCTTCGCCGCTTCACGGACTTCATTGAGAATCGTACCAGCGCCCATCAGCTGCAGACGCAACTTAGCCTTGCCGCCCTCAGAGAACTTGTAGATACCTTTAATAATGCCGTCTTCAGCCCCTTTGGGCATAGCTGGCTGCTTGTAATTTTCGTTCATCGTGGTGAGGTAATAGAAACAGTTCTCTTTGTCCTCAAACATGCGCTTAACGCCGTCTTGCACAATTACCGCTAACTCGTAGCTGTAGGTGGCATCGTAGCTGCGACAGTTCGGCACAGTATTGGCAAGGATATGACTGTGGCCATCCTGATGCTGCAAGCCTTCGCCGTTCAGTGTAGTGCGACCGGCAGTGGCACCAATCAAGAAACCGCGCGCCTGACTGTCACCAGCGGCCCAGGCCAGATCACCTATACGTTGAAAGCCGAACATTGAATAGAAAATATAGAACGGAATCATTGGACAGCTGCTGGTGCTATAGGCCGTGGCCAATGCGATCCAGGCTGACATGGCACCGGCTTCATTGATTCCCTCTTCGAGAATCACACCTTTCTTATCTTCTTTGTAGTACATAATCTGCTGGTGGTCGTGAGGCACATACTTCTGCCCTTCCGAGGTGTAGATACCGAGCTGACGGAACATTCCTTCCATACCAAAGGTGCGAGCTTCGTCCGGCACAATGGGCACTACCGAGCTGCCAATGGTTTTGTCTTTGACTAGCGTCGACAGCACGCGAACAAAAGCCATGGTGGTAGAGATTTCTCTCTCGCCACTGCTCTCCAACTGCTTTTTAAACGCTGAAAGCTCAGGCACCTTCATTGCCGTGAAGTCTGCTTTACGGCAATGAAGGTGCCTG
>Ga0209532_1000522_pt1 | contig 32901 bp, 45 predicted proteins | sample COG_02_FD_184746 | JGI IMG/M metagenome (GOLD analysis project Ga0209532, IMG submission 184746) | Pelagic Microbial community sample from North Sea - COGITO 998_met_02 (SPAdes) (version 2) | ecosystem: Environmental > Aquatic > Marine > Neritic zone/Coastal water | place: Helgoland, sampling... | reverse complement strand
GTTAGCACTAAACTACTTCTATCGAGTAAATTTGCCATATTATTGTATTTTTTCTATTTTATCTAAAATTGCTGTGGTACAGGTTTGGTTTTCGTAATATGTTGCTCTCGCTTGTAAAGTTGCGAGTAAATTCGGTATACCACTACCGAATAACATCATCATAACTCTGCGCCTACTCATTATAGCGTAGAATCAAAGTAAGAATCCAAAGCCGTTTTTAAGGCTGCAAAACTTGCATAAGCTGTGCCGGCCTCGTCTTGTAAATCTGAATATAAAGTTTTATCTAAGATAGGCACGTTTGATACCGTTCTTATAACTATATAATCACCCCATTTTTGTCTTTGGACCTCTGAATAAGCTGGGTATCTGTACTCAATACCATTTTCAACTACTAATTCTTTTGTCACTGTGTCTACGTAGATTTTCATTTTATTTTTATTTTAGTATTTATTTATGTTGTTACTGTTATGGTCCATCCTTTAGTCTCTAAGCTGGTTTTTGCCGCCAGACCTACAGCGCTAGGCGCTTGCCCTCCCGACTGGTCAAAAGTACCGTTAATTTGTCCGGCGGTATCTAAACTCCTCAATATATTATCAATAGAAATAGAAGATAAATTTGTATTTCTAAAAGCCTCTGTTAAATCCGTTGCTGTGCAATTATCAAAAAATTTCTTGGGAAAAGAAACCAAAGAAGTACAACCTCTCCAACTTTCATTAAAACTTGTTGCGCTGCTAACATTTAATTTAGGGAAACCTGTTAAAGATGTACAGGCCTTCCAAGCGGCTTGAAATTGCGTTCCGCTACCTGTATCTATAACAGGAAAAGAATCTAAAGATATACAGCCGCTCCATGTGCTTTGAAAATTTGTAACATTTTGAAAGTTACCCGTATCTGCTGCGCTAATTGTTAAATTTTCATTTTCAAAGAAAGATTTTTCTTGATCTGTAGAACCTAAACCGTAAATACCAAAATTAGATATATCGGTTATCTTTAGATTATCTATAGCATCTGTAAAATCAAATGCTGGAAATACACCAGTTATTTTTACTGTATGCTCACCCTCACCACTTGGAAAAGTTATAGTATTATCTCCAGTCAAACCTGTAGCGCTGTAGCCATCCTCTGTTAATATGTTGTACTGAAAATCTCCAGCCCCTACAGTTATTGTAAATTGATCGTTATTACTTGTACCAGTATTTCCAGATTGTACTTTAAAGGTAAAAGTCTTTGGATCAAATATATCAAATCCAGTACTAAAATTTGTTAAGAAATACGCTTGATTCTCTTCTTTACCTTTTAGAGTTATTTTATATCCGTTTAAAGAATTTTTGTTAGATCCTGTCGAATTTGTCAAAGTAGCTTCTAAGCCGTTATACAGGCCTAAAATTCTATAGTTACCAACTCTATCAAGTATAATGGCCCTGTAGTCTTTTTTAACTAGCTTGTAAGCCTCGCTTTGCGAAGTTGTTACAGGAATATCAAAAGACAAATTTTGAGAGTAGTAAACACCCCCAGAATCGTTATTTGAGGATTCCGTATAACTTTCATTTACAACATCAAAATCAAATACTTCTGTAGCTGGAAATTCATTTAGATAAACCCCATCAGTTTCTATTTGGCTTCTGTTATACTTGACAAAAGGAAATAAATAAACCTTGTCAATGCCGCCTTGATACGTTTTGCATGTACGAATTACACCTGTATTTATAGAACAAATACTACTCATTTTCTGTTGGGTTATATTCGTAAATTCTTGGTAGCTCTCTACCGAACCACCAGCCGCCTTTTAAATTAATACTTTTGCTCGCGTTAACTTCGTCTTGTGAAGTTTTATATTCTGGTATCGGGTTTTTACAGATCCACTTTTCAAATCGCAAAACATACATATCTGCAATACTTGAATATTTTTGAGATAACATCATGATCTCGTCTTTACTCATTGTCTCTGCATTTTCTGGGCTGTGCTTAAAGGCACCACCATTTGAGATCATAAAAGAGCTAATTTCTATATATTCTGCCAGCGCTTGATTTTTTGTTATTGGCTTTACAAATTCATTATATAACGTCAAATACTTACCGGTTAAACCTACTGGATCTGCTGCCGCTTCTGCCTTTATTTTATCGTAAAGTATACTACCTAAAAGCGGTTCTATTGTTATAATTTGCGTATTTGCAATAGAAAACAGGAATTTATCCGGATCAACATTTCCGCCTAAAATAGTAGTGCTTTTTAGCTCTTCTGGTGTTATGAATAAAAATTCTGCCATCTATTTATTTTTTTGTGTTTTAGTGCTGCTTAGGTTTATATTGTTTTCCTCTCGACACCACGATTTATTTTTTACAGATTTAATCTGGTTTGGCTTAAACGCTATAATGTGCTTTGTATCTTCATTTACGCCGTCCATGTTAAAACGCGATACTGTATTGTCAACTATACCATCAAAGCCCATCAACTCAAATGTATTTCTTAGTATCTCATTTGCGGCCATATTTCCATACTCATCGGTAGCATAAAGCAAAGCCTCGTTTGCTTTTATTGCCTTCACAAAATCTGAGGCCATCATCCCATCGTAAATTTCAATACCTTCAAAAACTCGATCTGGTTCAACATCATAAAACCCAGCAGCAGCCATTCTGTAATTTTCAAAGAAATCAACTAACAAACCGGATTCACCATCTTCTTCGCTATAATTATAATCTAAAAAAGTATCATTTTCACCGCCAATAGTTAAAGGGTTATTCATTGAAATAAAAGCCTTTATTATATTGGTTTTACCACCGCTTAATTTTTTTTCTGCTTTTTTTGTTGCCTCAAAAAGACTTATATCAAGATCATTTTGCAATCGCTCTGCAAGCCTATCAATCCTACCTAACAAATCTGGACCATCTGTATCATCATAATTGGCTGTAACGTCATCCAAAGATGAGCTAAAATAAAAGCCAATACCCATATCGTTCTCTATATTTCCTCTCACATTTGAAAACTCTGTAAAATCATGCGTACTACCATGATACACCTCTAAAGGTTCACCGCTTGAATCAACTATTTTACTATTTCCGAACCAATCTTCAAAAGTACAGCCACCGGATCCCCATTTACCATCCGCGCCTCTTGTCTGACTTGGATCAAATCCAGCAAGTCTTTGGTATAATTCCTTAGACTTTGCCGATAATTCAACGCCGCTATCTCTATAGTTTGGCGTTAAACTCCAATAGTTGTTTTGGGCCTCTGCAACCTTTGCAACTCTTTTATCGTTTTTGTCAAAGCTTGCTTCTTTCCTGTCTTTCGGATCAAGCTCTAATATCATTTTTCTGGCTTGGTTTACGCTTATCCTGTCGTTACCTTTTTTAAGGTATACTACGCGCTGCCACCAGTGTTTACAGTTAACGCCTCCCTTAAAAAGAAAGATGTTGTAACTATCTGTTCCTGAGGGACTTAGCTCCTCATTATAGTTGTAATTAGCGTTTAAATCCTCTTCTCTATATACCTTGTCCGATTCTAAAACCTTGTTACAAAAATCGCGTTCACCTTTTTTAGCTCCAGCGTATTGATATCTAACTTTAAACAAGCTCGTATCTTGTTTTGATTTTTTATTGCTGGTCTTTGGCGTTTGGGCCAATTCAATTAAATTCAAATCACCTTCTGAAAATGTGATCTCATCGCATCTTTCATTTTCTATAATCTCCCAGTCATCGCCAACTACTTCACCCAAAGAAATTAATCTATCAATGTTTTGAGATGATAAATTTACATCTTTTTCGCCACAAAAAACTAGACTTTTATCTCTGTAGTCTATCATTTGATCATATCCGCTATTTGGATCGCTAAACATTTTTTCAGTAATATCTAAATCTTTATTTGGATCATATACCATTGCCACAACATCTGGCGTTCCATGCAAATCTTTAACCCAACCGTCTGGCGCATACGTTTCGTTAAAAGGTGTTCTTGATACAACTCTAAATCCAGCTTTTAAATATATTTTTGTTAGATAGTTATCAAAATTATCTAATTTTCTGCCGCCAGCATCAACAGCATCTTTTAATAACTTGCCGCCAACTCCTTTTTCTTTGCTGTCTAATTTCTTAAACAATCCTTTTATATCACCTTCACCACTTACAGCTACCGCGCCATAAGGTTTATCTATTATAATGCTTTTTTCTGCATCTGATTTACTTACACTATCAACGGACCAGTAAGTGCTAGGATCGCTATTTTTAGTTTTGTTTAACTCACTTATATAATCACTAACTTGCTTTGCTGTTGTTTTTGATGCCTTTTTCTTTAAATCGCTTTTATTTAAACAATTTTTTTTTTCAGTGTTTGAGTTTTCGGAACCCCACTTCCCATCTGGTCCGCGTTTCTGGCTTGGATCAAAGCCGGCAAGCTTAACTTCTTCTTTTTTTTCTTCAACAACCTCTTCAACAATATCTTCAATTTCCTCTGTTAAAGGCTTAAAATGTAAATCTAAATTTATATCAAATTGACTTAATATATCGGTAATACCGTCAATGATAAAATCTTGTTTTGGCTTTATCACTCGCTTCATTGTTTGCTTTTCGCTCATATCCATTTCGTCTGCTACAGAGCTGAATCCGCTTGCAGAAGATAGGCCAACAAGTGAAGGGCTTATAACCCTGTGCGCCGTCATTAACTGGGTTTTGCACTCTTTAGTGAGGAAATCCCATTGCTTATGAATATTGTCGTTTACTGGAAAAGGCGTAATATCAATTTCCACGTCTCGGCCATTAAACGAAATAATGAAGTTGGAAGCGTTCGAGCTAGACGTAAGCTTCTTTTTAACCTGTCTTTCAAACTCGTCTTTTTCCTCGTCCCCCCAGCTTTTACCGTCTGGTATGTTAATTATATAACCAGCAGATAATCCATTTCTTATAGAAGAGATATTCAAATTTGAAATTTCCTCTTCCATTTCAGCATACTGTAAACCGGCCAAATAATCTGGGCTACTTATGTACTCATCGCCAACTCTATACGGCCTACCTACATAAATTTCAATAGCATCTTTTGAAGTTCCAAAAGCTGAAAACTCTTCTGGCCTGTATTTGTTTGTATTTGTCCAATCTTCGCTATACCAATAACTCTCAATTTCACCATCTTCGTTTTTTATAGAAGGTGCAACTAATTGCTTTGGTAAATGCTTTATACTTGATAAGCCGCCGCCTTTTGTTCTTATAACCTGTACTGAATATTCATTGAATATTTGAAAATCAGCAATAACCTTTCTAAGCTCTTGTGGTCTTAGATATTTTTGTAGCAATGCCCAATCATTAACACCTTTTAAACCATCCTTAAAATCAAGGCCTCTACCGTATATCAAGCTTATATATGTGCTGTTTATAGAAGAGTTAGTTGCAGATCCATTATTTCTATCGATAATGTACTGGTAAAAACTATTTTTTGGACCATTTAAAACCCAATTTTTGTTTTTATTTTCTACTATTTGTGGCTTAACGTAGCTGGCCAGTGTAATTAATTTTATATCCATGTTTTAGCTCCAAAAGTATTTACCATCTGTTAACTCAAATTCCTGTGTTACTTGACTGGTTGCGTATAATAGACCTCTATAGAGAATCGTATTGTCTGCGTCTAATATTTTTACTTGATAGCTATCACCACTATTAAAATTATGATCAAAGCTAAAGTTGATTCTCCCTTGATTAACTACAGTATAAGTAACAACAATAAAAGTAACAACCTTTGTAATATCGTCTTTCAGCTCTAGCATAAGAGTTGTGCTGCTAGGTGATTTTCTTGATACTATTTCTACATTGTGAGTTACGCCTCTTGGGTTTACAACTATCATATATTAAAAACGAAAAAAGTGATTTATTGTTATAAAAAAACCCTGTTTAATTAAAAACAGGGTTTTAAGATATATATATTTATATAATATTTACGCTACTAAAGCTTTAAAAGCTGTTGCCGTTGCAGAATCTAATATCGGTGCAAGTGTTGCTGTAGTTGCTACACCAGTTAAGGTATAACCGTTCATATCAGCTTTTGCGCCACCACTGCTTGAAACTACGGTAAAATCCATACCGTCATCAAGTGCCAAAGCGTGAAGTTTTCCGTTTCTATCTTCAACAACTGCTTGCGGATATCCAGCTACTAAAAGATTTAATTCTGCATTGGTTGCAGCATCTATCTTTTTAAGTAAAGTTGTTAAGGTTTGCGTATTTACTCTTGATCCAGTTAGTCTTGATCCTTCCATAGATTGCTCTAAGGTATTACCATCGCCTTCTAGTTCGTACTTAAAAACCTCTGTTAATCCAGCATTAATCGCTGTAGCCTCACCAGCCACCACTGTAAATGCATCTTCTATGCTATTATATAAATATAAAGCTGTTTGGCCTCCCAGCCCATCTTTGCAGACTTTAGATCTGCCCTGTGTTACATCGCACGCCATTTGTGTTTATATTTTATAAAACATTGGCTATCAGTCAGTTATACCAACCGATAGCTTTTGTCTTGATTAATTAATTATGCTTGTGTAGTCAATAACCATACGATATCCTCACTGTTGTAATAACCTACAGCAGCACCGTATACTAATTTCCCACGTACTTGACCTGTTAAAAGCCCGATAGAATCTTCGTCTACCATTGAAAGCTCGTTCATATCAGATTGTAAACCTGTAGCAAAAACTACGTTTTTAGGTTCAAATATAACGATAGTATTATCTGGTAATCCGTTTACTTCTGTAATTGTGTAACGTCCAAATCTTACTTGCTTCGCTTCTGCGTTACCGTCATTTGCAATACCTTTTGACACAAGGTAGAACCAGTATGCTTGAAATACGTCTGGTGAAACTGCAACTGTTAAGTCTTTACGTCTAATTGATACTGGTACAGCTTCTAGTGCTGCCTTTAAGTGAGCTTCAACGTTTGCTTCTGTTGTAGCTGCTCCAAGTGCCGTAATACCGTTACCAGCTTTTACTACGTTTCCATCTGCTGTAAATTGCTCGATAAGACCAGCAAATTCTCCATCTGTAGCCGCTAATCCTGTCCAAATATCAGTATCGATTTTTTCAGCTTGTGAAGCCAATAATTCCATAGAAATTGCTTCCATGATATCTGCTGGTGCGTTTGGATTTGAAGCGCTAGCTCCCATTGAATCCTCACTCCAAGTTTGTCTGAAATCTTCTTTACAAACCTGTATTGGGTTCATTAGTTTTTCAATCTGTAAAACTTTTTCACTCAAAGTAACCGCACCTTCTGGTACGAATCCACAAGAATAATCTGTAGTTCCATTTGTGTATGCGATTTTACGTAAATTCATTTTGTAATTTACGTTTTCCGCTACAGTTAATAAATTTAATCTAAGTGTATCTGCTTCGCGAAAAGCTGCACCGATTATCTCACCAGCCGCTTTTCCAGCGTAGTTACTTGATACTGTTGTTGTTGTTGCCATTTTTTTATTTATTTATTTATTTATTACTTTCTTAATTTTTCTAATAATCTGCCCTTCTTTGTCAATTCTACTTGTACAGGTTTCCCTATAATTGGCTTACTTGCTGGCTGCGCTTTTAGCTCTACCAATTCTGCCTTTATAGATTTTAACTCTACCAATTCTGCATTAACTGTTGCAAGTTGTACATCGTAAGAAGATTTTAGTTCTGAAAGTTTGGCCTCAAAACCTTCGTTTTGTTTGCTCATTAACATTTTCATTACCTTTTCAAATTGAACCTCTTTCATTTCAACCTCTTCGTCCTCTTTTACTTCTTTTTTAGGAGCCTCTTCTTTCCCATCTTTTTCAAGCTTTTCTCCCATTTCCTCAACTCGGCCATCTTTTACTAAGATCATACCAGAATCTGTAGGATATTCACCATCCGGTAAAGATACCTTCTCATCTTCAACCATAATATACAAAGAAGTTCCTACTTCTAAAGTATCACCATCAAACATGATTGTAATATCGCCGCTAGTTACGCTGCCCATTTTAACCTCTTTTTGATTTAAGATGTTTTCTGTAAACCAGATCTCCATCTTTTCAAGAAGATTCTTTTTTTCTTCACTCATTTTTATATTGGATTTTAAATTAACTTCCTGTAAATCTACCATTGCATCAACAGAAAAACCTTTTAGCTTTCCTGTCTTTATATAATCATCCCAGATCTCATCATTGTCAACTTTCATTGTAGCAAGCCACGATCCTTTAGGATAGCTTAAACCAAAGTTGGCCGATTTATCTATATCTGAATTTTCCACTAGCCAAGATTCTACAAAACTAACGCCCTCAATAGGCGTATCGTGTTCAAGCTTAGAGTTTAATTGAAAACCAGATTTGAAAAAATTATGTGATAGCTTTTTAATTGTATCTTCTGAAAATACTATATTAAATTCTGTATCGTCTTGTTTTCTGTAGATTAATTGGTTAGGCTGTAAAACTAAACCCATTAAAATACGCTGCTCTTCGTCTACCTTTGAAAGTTTTACAATCTCTTCTTGTTCTGAAAGAGCTATATAATGCTCACCTGTGGCTGGGGCGCTTACTAAACTAATAGCAAAAACTCCATCTGAATTGTCCTTAAACTTAGCTTCAAACGTTTTCATATATTATAAACGATAAATTTTATTTATTGTTATGGTTTTTGTATAGATAATTTCTATAGCCCACTTCCTTCTACTATATTGCGATCAACTTGTTGGGCCGTTGTTACGTCACCAGAAATTACTACGGCCTTAATTGGTTCGTTACCGCCTTGTATACTTTCACTAATTTGATTCGATTCTGTACCCTCCACCAAATTAAAACTTGGAGCCGAAGCTCCACCAGCTCCACTTAAACCTGTATCACCGCCTGTTGATCCACCTTTTCCAAGTGCTGCCAAACCTTTTTGAGTTGCCGCCGCACTCGCTGCAATACCTAAACCAGCCGCAATCGTATTTATTGCTACAAATGGCTGCCCAGCGCTTAAAGGAAATGCCGCTGTAGCCGCTGCGTTTGCCGCTACTGTGCTTTGTATTGTTTTGGCTGCGCCAATCAAGTTGCTGGCAATAAGTGCCGTAGCCTGTAGCCCTTTGTTTTCCTCGTCTAAAGCTGCAAGGGCTTGAAAACTTTTATCTATATTATCAACAGAGTTCCATATAACCTCATCTTTTGCCGCCGCAACCTCTTCTGCTGTTTTTATACCTTTTTTCCCATCAGTTTCATTTTGTTTTACTACTTTATCGGAAGCTCCTTTTACTATTTCTGCTATCCTATCCTCGCTAGCTTGATATACAGCCTCTATTTGATCCCTGTGAGCGCCTAACCTCTCTAGTTCTGCGGCATCCTCTTCTGCTTGAACCTCTATCGCCATTATCTTGGCCTCCAGACCTTCAACACCTACGCGATCAAGTATATCTCTTTTTGTTTTTTCATTTTTTTCAAATTCTTTAAGATCTATAGCCCTGTACTTGGCATTGATAACCTCAATAGCTTGAAGCCTTCCTTCCTCTACTAAACCTGTTTCAATACCAGCAGCTTTTGCTTCTCTTATTATTTTGTCATATTTATTTCTAACCCCTTGTATTTCTTTTTCTTGCTTACTTAAATTTTCCTCTAAGGCTTGCTGTTGTAGTTTATCAAGATCCGTTAAAAGTTTTTTCTTAGCCTTTACTTCGTCTGTATCTTGTGGATCTAATTTTGAATCTATCTCTAAACTCTCTATTTTTAAGTTGTTTAATTGTTCAGTTAGAGCGTTTATTTCTTGCTGGTCCTCTAAATCAATATCGTTGTTAGCCAGAGCCTTTGCCCTTATTTCAGCAGCCTTCTCATAAAAGCCAAGATTTTCTAGTGCAGCAACCTTTATTTTACCATACCAGCCCAACTCTCGCGCAGCCATTTTTGCTCTTAATATCTGCGTTTTAAGTATTCCAATATCTGCCTCTACTATTAATTTTTTTGCCTTTAATAGCTTTTCTAGTTGTTTTAAATTTTCAGTATTAGATATGCCACGTTTTTTATTAAAATCAATTTGTTTTTCTAATAATGACAACTCGCTATCTATAACCCCCTTATTGGCTTCATTTAGCGCTAATTGCTTTTCTAAGTCTTTGTTTATAAAGCCTAAAGTTTCACCTATTGTGTCCCAGTGTTCAACTAAAAATCCAACTAAAGCCACAGCCACGCCAATACCAGAGCTAATAAGCGCAACTCTCATTGCTTTACCACCTTTTTTGGCTGCTTTACCTAAATTTAAAAGTTCACCAGCCAGACCACCTGTTAACTTATTTAATACCTTAACAACTCCAGAAGTTTTGTTTAACCCTTTGGTGTAATCTTCTTGACTTTTTTTAGCCTCTGCTCTTTGGCCATTTAAGTCTTTTAAGGCAACCCTTTGATCTTTTATTGCTTCCTTTATGCCTACTATTTTTTTCTTTAAGGCATCACCCTTTGGGTTCCAGTCTGCATTTCCTGTGGCCACAAGTTGCTGTTCAAGATCTAAAAGCTCCTTTTCAAATTCAACGGTGATTTGTTTTTGTTCTGCTATAACTTTTCCCAGATCCTCAAAAGACTTCTGGGCCTCGCTAGTATTACCGGTGATTTTAATTTCCTCTTCTATCATTTTTGTTGGCGTTTAAGTTTTCTTAAAAAATCGCTCCACGTATGGACCATTTCATATTTTCCTTTTGCTATTTCTGTATACTTACCGGCGTTATAAAAATCGTTACATTTTAACACCTTAATAATTTCTGCTATCATGTTTATATATTTTAAGCTAATCCTGTGTAAGTTCGTCTTAGTACAAAGTTTTTAGCCTGTATACTGTCTCCGGTATTTAATACATTAAACTCAACTGTAACATCAAGCGTATTGTCAACGGTTGTATTTATAACCTCTGAATCTTGGAACATAAAACCATGAACCTGTCGCGCTCCATCTTTTGTATAAATAAAGTTACCGTTTGTGTTTATGGTGCCTGTAGCGCCTATGGTTCTAATTGTAAAATCAAATTCGCACTCCCAGCCTTCATTTGTTGCTGTCTCCAGATCAAATACGCCGCTAGTAGATAGAAGGGTAGCCCCAGATTTTACTCTAATTATTATTTCAGATCTGTTACCGCCACCAGTGGCGTTTATAACACCTCCAATTTTTGCGTGATAACTATCACCAACCCTTGAAGTATTGGCCGGCATCAATAGACTACCAACACCAGATCCTACAATACTTCGCTCTGTAGAAGTATCTATCAATGATCCATCTGCTGTTTGAGCAAAGTTTCCAAAAACTTGGTTAAAGTTTTCATTTATTTTTTCACCTCCAGACCTTAGATCGTCACCTGTACCATCGTTTGCTGTAGCTCCTATGTTTATTACTTGCTGTCCCATGTTATATTTGTATTATCAAAAGTTGTTATGTTATTATCAAAAGTTATTGAAGGTGATCCAAACTGGCTTAAAAAAACTGTGTAAACCTCTGGACCAGTAAAGACTATGTTAAGGTTTCGTATAGTTTCAAAACTTTGTGTAACGTTAATGGTTACAACATCGCCTGTAGTATTTACTGTTACCCAGTCAGTGCCAAAACCTAAATCAGTTAATGCTATTGTATAGCCAAGTTTTGCGTTTGGTACATTGTATTTTAAAGACTGGGCATCAGTATTTAATACAATACTTTTAGGAATTAAAAACCCAGTACCTAAAATATTATCAAAGCCATTTATAAGCTCCAATACTGTAGCACCATTAAGTATATTGTAGCCGTATTTGTTTATTCTATAGTCATTGCTGCCTATGCGTATAACATCGTTTAATTCTAATTTAGTAACAATATTTACAGGCAAAACAGCTCTGTATGTAAAAGTTCGCCTTTTTATGTTAAAAATGGCCTTTATGTAATTTTCGTAATGATTTTTATATAAAGTGTTTGTTATCTGCGCGCCATCCCAGTTACTAAACTCTGCTTCAAATAAAGTGCTATGTAACGCAGAAGTTAACGTACTGGCGTGAGAAGGTACATTTATTGGAGCGTTCCAGATACTTCTAGCCCCTAAATTGTCAACAAAGGCAATATCTCTTGATCCTAAATTTTGTAAAGATACGTAGTGTATATTTGGCGCTGTATCTACTGGTTCTATCGTTTCGTCTGCAACTGTTGCTGTAACTACATTTGTAATCTCTCCATCGTTTTGATCCTGTAACCTCTCGTATACAAATTGCTCAAAAGGCAATTCCATTTCTAAACTATCACCATCTAAAAGTTTGCCGTTCTCATCTTCTAACCTAACAAGACTATCGCCAAAACCTCTGTTATTGGTACTCCTAAATTGTTCTGCAAGTATCGTTTCACCTTCTTGAAATTTAATATCTATTTCATTAAGTATCTCACCTCTTTGTACTTCGTTTTTTTCGTTATCAATGTATTTTGTTACATCATATCTTTCGCCTTGATCGTAATATGATTGCAAGGTATTTACATACAAGGTGCCGTCATCCTGTGGTATAACAACTAACTTATACATATTAAAAAGACCTTTTAACAGATCAATTATTTCTATATCTGGTATTTGCTGAGATACACTAAAGATAGATTGTGTTGTACTTGCAGATCCATAAGTATAGGCCGTTGTGTTTGGCCCTCCAGTATCAACTCTAAATTGATACAACTCAGAAGTATACTGAAATTCATTAATACTCTTAATAGCAAAGCTTAAATTCCAAATAGTAGCGGCATCACTACTTATAAAAGACTGTGTTAAATTAACTCCATCTACGTTGTCCTCAACCAAATACTCTTCGCTCCCATTGTACCAAATAACTGTATAAGGCACCTCTTCAAATCCAGAAACAGGGGTTATTGTTAAGTTAATTATGAAGTTAATATCATCATCAGAAGCAGAAGTGTTTGAAGTTTCGTAAGCCCCAATATTTGTAAACTCGTTCATGAAGGTAAAGTCTCCAGAATCCCAATCTATAATTTGTGGAAACCCTCCAGCCGGTGTATTTGCATCTGGTTTTAACCACATATACAAATTTTCAAATTCACTGGTTCCGAAAAAATCCCTTGAAAACACAATAGGGTTCTCATAAGATCTTTTACCAACTACAACAGAAGTAACTGTACCGTCAAAAAAAAGTGCTGAGTTGGCATTAAAAATTGTAGTACCTACATTTCCAACTTCGTCTGCTGTTATAGTTATAAGCGTATTTGCAACTGTTGAAGTAAAACCTGTTACATTTGTATTTATGTATGTATTTATTTGCGTTGCCGCATTTGTTAAGCTGCCGCCTACACTTGTAACCGGTATTGAATATTGAATATTATTTATAATTAAAACAGCGTTGCCTCCTAAAGATCCAGCCCCAGAAGTTATATTAATAGTATCTACTTGTATTGTACCAGCGCTGTATTTTGTCTCAATAGCCTCAATGATTCTAATAAGTTTTAAAGATGGGTTTATATCATCCCATAAAACCCCTGTACCACTTCCATTGTACGCGATATTTATTTGGTTTTCGTCAAAATCTCCAACGTTTGCGTTGCTGTTATAAAAGTATCTTTTACCAGTCTGTAGGCTGTAGATTATATCTTTATTAAAAAGGCCATCTTGAAGGCCCAAAGCTACATTATATGAATTATAATCGTGATCGTATGCTGTTAGATCAAGTGAAGATATTTTGTCTTTTCCTAGCGTCTCTGAAACGTCAACAAGGTTTCCAAAAAAGTTAACTGTGTAACTTACTGCAACACCTTTTTTTACGTTAACCTTATACAGTCTAAACTTACCAATTTTAAAAGGTATACCATCAATTTCAATTCTGCCTTCTACCTTTGTTCTGGCATCAAAACCGTTATCAATGTTTGCATTATACCAGTGCTTAAATAAAAGATTGTTTGATTTGCTGGCTGGTACTGAAAATGTTTTTGAATAGTCACCTGTATTTTTGGTTATATCGCTCACATCTAAAACAGAGCTAACAACAGTTACCGCTTCGTCTTTGTATTGATCTACTTTTGTATTTCCTATATAAATTTCTACCACTAGATATTATTTATTTGGTTGTAGCTATAATCAAAATTAAGATCATAATTAATAAGTCTTTCCTTTTGTCTGGTCTTGTATGTGATACTTTTACTTGAAATGTTTATAGGCGTAAATTGATCATTTTCGTATATGTAAATTCTTTCACTAAGTAAAAGTTGCCTAAAAACTTCGTTGCTACTCTCATCTATATAACCACTGTTTGCACTAAAAGAAGTTCGACCTTGTACATCAAATCTAACAAACTGGTGAAACCCATCAGAAGGCTGTAATCCAGATCTTTCAAACTGGCTGCTATCAGTGGCCATCCTCTCAATGCGTTCTTTAAAAAATGTAACGTTCTGCAATGCGCCATCTTTATTTTGAAAACAAATATCTATTGGCGTATACTTGCACTCATCCTCAATATATAAGCTTACTGTCTTAATAAGAAGATTGTTTGTATATGTTACTTCTATAGAAGTATCAGTTAAAGCCTCGCTAACATCTACCCAGATATACTTAACTAAATCGTCTGAATTTGTTGTGTTTGGTATAAGAAAATTTGAGCTTATTTCATTTGTAGGAAAACTATTTACTACTATTGAACCATTATTTGTGCCGTTTTCGCTTAGTAATATTGGCACTATAAAAATTCCATCCCTGTAAGCTTTATACTCTTGTGCTGGGATCAATATATTTGGTGAGCTAATACCATTATTAACGCCCTCGTTACCATAACTATAGCCAAGAGACATAAGCTCTGTAGAAATATTTTGAGCTGTTGTACTATCTGCTGGATCTGTTGTCTCGTATGTTGTATATGTTTGTACCCATTTTTGATTTTCGCCATTTAATATAGCTGTAGAAGATCCACTTTGGGGTTCAAATTCTATAAAATCATTTACAATTCTGGATATGTTTATTTTGTCACTCGCTACAGCAAAACCTAAACCACTGTTATTGTCTTTTGTTATTTGGTAGCTAGCTGTAGAAGGCGGCGAAGTAACGAGGCCACTCCATACTTTTATATACAAAGTGTAACTTGTGCAAACCAAACCTGTATTTGGTGAGCTTAAAGGCGTTGTTACGTAATATGGGCTTAAAGATCTTATCATGGTTACTCTTTTAAACTAGATTCTAAAAAGCTTTTTACATCTATTGAAAACGCCTTCCTTAAATCAACTCTTAATTTATTAAATTCTTTATAAAATGGTTTTGTAAAGAAATTGGTAGTTTCTAAACCTGTATGCCATACACTATTTGAGATCGCAAACATTAAACTTTTTCTTGTTGTAAACTGTCCTTTTTTATTTCTTGGTGCCAATCCTTTTAAGACGGTCCAATTATTAAAATGTTTTGGAGCCGGTCTGTTTTCAATTCCTTCTTTGTAGCTAAATTTATTATTTGTAACGTTTTTTAACTCCCAAGTATCACCATCTGCTTTTTTGCCTCCAATACCCTTAACCCCATAGTCAACAAATTTCCAATAATCCTCTAAGAAAAAAGATAACTCAAAACCGCTTTTTTCCATCTTTAAAAAGCTGGTTATAGATTCTGACAAACCACCGCTTGCGTTTTTATCTTTTGCAGCCAAATTGTTTTTAGCTTGAATCTCTACGCTATCTGAAAATAACTTTAAGGTTTTTGTTAGCTCTATCTGGTCCATCTATAGGCAAATATCAAATTCTGAAATTGGCATCTCTACATCAAATTTTATTTCCCAGCCATCTAATAAATTTTTATCTGAAAAGGTGATCTTTGTAAACTCTGGATTTTCTGAGGCTGTAACATTATTGTTTACAAAATCCCTGTGCAACTTAACCCAGATCTCATTTATACAAGATAGTGTTTGGTTATGGTTGTCAACTTCATTATCATTTAACCAAAATTTATCGTTTACGATCTCCTTGTTTATATCTCTAATATCCAAACATTGCATACTTACATTAAACGCTACTGTAGCATTGCTGGTAAAGCTACCAGTTAGTATATCAATATTAAATAATGGAAATATATTTCCCTTGTTCAAATCAATATCTTGGCCCCTTGTGATTGTATTAATATAGTCTGTTTGGGCAGCGCTATTTTTAATCTGGGTTAGTAATCTTGTGTATGCGTTCATATCTTATAATTCTGTAACGTTTCCTTTTTTTCTTAACCTTGCTTCTAACTTCTGTTTGTCTAGCCTGTGGGCCAAAAATATGTGCATTTCATGTACACTTTTTTCTAAAACAGCATCTATCCTCAAAATATCATTATCTGCTAAATCTGCTATTGTTGCGTACCATCCCCATTTTTCGAAATAGCTTGAAGCTCGTTCACCTTCGCCTGTACCGCTATTGTATATTTCTGGGTAGCTATCCTTAATTCCTTCGATAAATTGTAAAAAAAAACCAGCGCCCCATTTACTATACTAAGTGGTGTATACTTCATTAACTCTGCATACTGTTTGGTTCCTGTGTATGGTTCTATCTCATAATTGCCAAAGAAATCTTTGCTCTTAATTGGCCTAAATAATACAGCCATAACCTTGTGCATATTTTCAATAGTTGTACCATGCGTTGAAAGATCAACATATTCACCAGTGCTAATATCATTTAGGTTTGGTATAAATCCAAACTCAACACCATTAATTTTGAAGGTACTTTTAAATTCTGCTTCCTGTGTTAGTGCTAAAGTTATCTGGGCCACAATAAGCTCATAATCTTTATAGGCCACCTTTTCAATATCTCTAAATTTTAGATCTGTAAAAATAGATATAAGCCTTTTGTTAAAAGATATTTCGTCTAAATCTTCACGCCCTACTAAAACAGTATATTTTTGGTACTGGTCCAAAGTGATATCTTCTATATTTTCTGGTAGCTTTAACTTCATATATTAAAAACGATTTTTTTTGTTTATTGTTATTTATCTAATCTCAACACCTGTAGAACCTCCTAAATTATATGTGACGTTGTAACGAATCGCATCAATGGCATGATTAAAATCGTCTTTAAAAAGTTTGCTGCCTTTGTCTGCATACACATAATTGTTAAGCTCCTTTGCTATGTTTTGGCTGTCATGATCAACAACAATTTCGTAGTCTTGCATTAAGGCAATACCTAAAGAAATACTACCAGCTCCTTTTTCACATGGTACAATATTTATTTGCTGTCTGCTAAGTTCGTTTATAAGTCTGGGTTCTGCACTATCTGCAACAATTAAAGATGTGCCGCAAATCTCTTTGTTTATATATGCTATTTGTGTTGTTGTCAAATTGGCCTTATACAAATGCTCTTTAACATAAATCTTCTTTAGTTTTTTGTCTATAGCTACAGAAATTAAAACTGTGGGATCTATACTAAAGCCATAATCTTGGCCATAGGAAACCTGTTTATTGTTAGGGTTAAAATTGCCAAAGCTCCAATTTGTAAAAACAACTCCATGTGCCTTGTCTAACCAGCCACCTAAAATAACGTGTTCGTATTTTGTAGGGTTGTTCTTTTTGATCCTTGCTATCTCATTTAAAAAGCTTTGATCTAAATTTTCTAAGTTATCTAAGTAGGTACTATGTATGTAAGTAACATCACCTTTTACACCTGTGAAAGATTCCTTTACTCCGGCCTGTTCAAAAAATCTTTTGTATATCCAGTGTTCCTTTGTAGCTGGGTTCAAGATCAAAATCACTCTATTTTGTACGCCCTTTTGCCTTAGTGATAGATTAATTTTATCAAAAGTAAATTCATTTACCAGCTCCTCTGCTTCGTCTAATATCCAAGTCGTTGTCCCTTGTAAACTCTTTAAGTTCGCTGTCTGATCTCCAGAGCTACTTTTAAGCCCTTTAAAGATTATAGAGCTACCAGAAGATGTATTTTTTATTTCACCTCTTGTAACGTCAAAGTATGGCTGTAATTCTAAAAGCTCAATCTTTTCTTGAAATTCTGGTATAATAGACAAATGCGCAGAAGTCATTGTTTGCCTTGTAAAAAGTATTTTATGGTTCTTTTCAAAAGATAACAGGCTTGCAAACCTTCCAACTTCAAAAGACTTACCAGATCCACGACCGCCGGTAATTATAAAAAATCTGGTATCATTGCCTAAATTGGACCACTTACTCTTGTGCTTCTCTATCATAAAGTTTTCTTATATCAAAACCTTCATTTAAAGTATGTGTATTATTTTGCTCAATAGTTTGCGTAGGCTTACCAAGATAATATTCTAATAAGATCTTTGAAGCGTTAACATCTTTATCTTTTACAGATTTACTAAACAGCATCTTTATAACAGCGCTTAGATCATCAAACGTTAACGCATTTTTAAGTACTTCTTTGTACTCATTTTTGCGCTTATCAAATCCTTTTGCCTTAGTACTGTGGCCACCATTTTCACTTCTACTTGCCATATTAATATAATTTAACTATTAAATACACCTTTATATAAAAACGAATTAAGTCAATTATTGTTATACTATATACTGGTCCAAAGTTATTGTAGCTATAAATAGGTATACATTTATTGTATTGTATCTATATTCTTTGTCACTCGCGATATACTCCCAGCCAACCAAAAAGCGGTTATGTGGGAAATGAAATGCTATTTTTAGTACCCAATCCATATTTTATTTATTATTATAATCATTATAAACCTCATCCAAATGTGTAGTGATTTTTAACAGCTTCTTAGCCGTTCCTTGACACGTTCTACAAAAATCTATAGGATTGTACCGGATAGCAAAGATATACTGGTAGAGCGCAAGCAACAGCGTTATATCGGCATCTTTCCATATATTCAAAGTTCTGCCTTCAATGTACTCACCATACTTTTCGTATTGATCCGGCGTCATGCATCTAACCGCTTTTACATTTCTAGGGAACATTTCATTTAGTTTGTCTCTCCTTCCATCGCAGCCACAGTCATCGGTAATGGCGTCCACAATCGCTTTAACGCCTGTTTTTTTTAAAACCTTCTCTATAGTATCACCTAGCCCTTTTGATTGCTTATACTCTTTGTACTCCTTTGTTCTTTTATCCAGTGATTCGTAATAATTTTGATTTTTCATTTTTTGTATTTTAAATTAGAGTTTTTATATTTTTCAGTGTAATTTTCACCTAAAATTTCTTTTACAGCCTTGTGTATTTCCCTGTGAACAAATCCATAATTCATATTGTATTTTTCACCGATAGATCTATTTGAATTATCGTAAGATTCCTTCAAAAGCTCAACTTGATACCATTTAAGATCGTTGGCCTTGTCTAGTACTTCCTGTTGCCGATCATCTGGCTGGAAATCACTTTCCCTACTTTCCAAATAATGCAATGAATCTAAAGAGCAAAGCTTTTTACCTTTGAAAGTATCGAGATATAAATTTTTTAATGTAACCGCAACAAAATAAACATTGAATTTTTTATAATTCATTAGTTTTAAATACATTTGCTGGGTTAAATCATCGGCTAAATCCTTGTCACCTTTGGTAATATTTAAGGCAATTTCACGCCATTTTTTGTCGTGACTGCTTAACTCTTTTAGTATCATTTTTTCTAAATGCTATTGTCAATTACCTCTATAATATGCCTAAGATCACTTTTTTCAAACTCTCCAAGTGAAACGTCATTTACAACCAAAAGGTAATAATCTTTTCTAACTTCAATGCACTTTGTATTTTCTATCATAATTATTTGATATTTTGAGTATAAAAATTCCTTGCCTGTATTTCTGCGTAGGTTATTATTTGCCTATCCGATCCAGAAGTTTGTCTTGTAGGCAAAGCAATACCTTTGTACTCTTTTTCATTGTTTAAAATTGCCTCTTTAATAATTCGTATTATAGTTTCCATAGTTTTGTTTTTGTTTTTGTTAGTAAAAGTTGTTTAATAATATTGTTTTAACCTCATCTATATTATTTCTGTTGTAATCGTGAAATGCGTTGATTATATGCATATCATATACATTAAATGATTTTAATATATTTATAGTTCTTTTTAAACCGAAAATTTCGCTGCACTCTATTATTTGTAAAGGATCTACTTTCCAAAAAATTGATTGTCTTTTAGCGATTGTTATATTTCCGTTAATATAAGTTTCCATTATATGAGCAAGTTTATTCATATTCTTTTGTTTTTTTGTTTTATATAATTATTATATTCGTAATATACAAATAAATATTGGATAAAAAAAATTTATCTTTCAACAGTGCTTTTTTCCATTAGTAAAAATGATCTTAATTGGTGATTTTTAAAGTACTCTTTCCTGTGGGGTTTTACTCCAATAAATAGCCGATCAATATCGCCAACATTTTCAAGCTCCTGTTGCATCTCTTTATTTCTGGCCAGTAACTTATCGTATCTTTCATTAAGTTTTGCTATCATTTCGTCTTTTACAACTGTAGCGTTGATCTTATCGGTATTGTTTAAAATTTTAATCTCAATTTCTTCTTTACAGTCTCTAAAAAAAGAATAGTATTTGTGATACATATCAAATTTAGACAGACTGTGTATCACTGTGCTGTGATCTTTTTTTGATACCTTACCGATTGCAATTAGTGATTCTTTTGTTAGTTTCCTAGCAAAGTAATAATAAAGGCATCGGGCCATAACGTGATTTAAGTCTCTTTTTTTGTCTGTAATATCTATTTTTGTTACATTTTCAACTATTTCTTTTATATCTTTGAGCATATTTTTATTGTATTGTTATGGTTAAATTTTTCAGTTATCTTGTCATTAAAATCTTGGTGAAAAGAAAAAAATGAGCCATCTTCGTATCTAAAAACATAATACCAGTTAAATTTTTCTACGCGGTCAACCCATTTGCTTTTAGATCCTTTAATTATAGAGTATAATTTAAACATCTCACCTTTAGGGCTTTTTTGCCATTGCAGATTTATTTCTATTTTGTTTTTACCGGCCTGTATCATATCTATTTTATTTCCCTACCTATTTGGTTAATTATCTCACCAAAAGCCGATTCTTTTTTCCATCTTCGCGCTTGCTGTAAATCAAAAGTATGTTTTTTTTCAATTACTTCACCATCTTTTTTATCGTAAATATTGATCGTATAAAATTGTTCTTTTATCATATCTTAAAATAATTGGTTATATACGCAATCGTGTAAAAAGCTGGAATCCTCGTTTAATTCGTCAATTTGGGCCTCGCTCATCGGCTGGCCATCATAATCTGCCGAGGCTATAAAAGCATCGCAAAAGTCTGGGTAATCGTTTGTATCAATTCCATCTACTTCAATGTTATCAATAAGATCGTAATTTAAAATTTCTTTTTTCATGGGTATATTTTTCCTTTGTTTTTTTTGAGGCAATATGCTTCAAATCCTATTTTTATTAATTCGTCAATTCGTTTCTTTTGTAATGGCTTTAATGTATCTGTAGGTTCTTTTATTTCTATCCAGACTGTTTTACCATCTTTTAAACACATCAAATCTGGAAATCCAGACTTATTTAATCGGATAGTTTTTATTACTAAAAACCCCTTACTTTCGTACTCCTTAATTATTTTTTGCTGGTAGCTCATTATGTTGATAAATATACGAAATCTTTTTTAAACACGTTCAAAGTATACGACTTTTTTTGCAATACTTTAGTATAAATCTTTTCCTCAATACCATTTTCAGCGAATACCCAGAAAACATCATTTGATTTTCTTTGCATCGTAGTTAGCCGATCTCTGGATTGCCAATAGTTTTTACTGCTAAAATCAATGTTAAAATATACAAGATAATCTGCTTCTTTTAAACTTATACCTTCGCTACCCGATACAATTTGTAGTGCTATATTTTTTCCTGTCTCGTTAAACTCTTTAAGATCATTTGTAAGTTGATCACCAAATACAGATTTTAAGCAATCATACTCAGCTTTGAATTTATAAAACAGCCCTATCTTTTTTCCTTTAAAATAGTTCTTTATATAATCTGCCTTTGAAGTATCAAAGATTCTGCTTTTACCATCTTCAAAAATTACAGTACCACTATATATTTGGTGTAACTTTTGCATTTCTTTTACTGCTGTATCGGCTATTATCTCACTACCATCATTGGCCACAATAAATTTATCTCTTTGCAGCTTCTGGGCCAACTGGTATGTTAATGGTTTCATTTTAACCTTCAAAATATTCTCATTAACCTGTGTATCAAAGCCAGCTTGTTTTTGTGTAAAAGAGATCATGTAGGGCTTTATGATCGGATTAATCAAATCCATTTTAGCGCCTGTATAATCTTTTACTACAGCGTAACCCAAATGCCGATCCTTAACCTCAACATATTCTTTGGCCCATTTGTAGAAGGTTTTTTCTTTAAATGGTGAAAACTTACTACACCAAAACTGGTGAAATATCTGGCTGTAGCTCTCTGGATGTGGCGTACCACTTAAAAAGATCATTGGTAAATGGCTGTAGTTGTCTTTTATAAACTTAGTCATTTTGTTAGCCTTTGGAAATGCGCCGTTCCTGTGGTGCTCGTCTGAAATAATTAAATCATATTCACCGATAAACTTGTGCGCAGATTCATTATTTATAGCTTTTAAATCAAAACTAAAACCAAAGTTTTTATAGTCATCCTCAATAGATTTTATAGCTCTTTTTTTAGTCAAAAACAAAACATTTTTAGCGCCGTAAAGCTCTGCTGCATTTAATGCTGTTAAAGTTTTGCCGGTCCTCACTTCCATTGAAAGGTATACAATCTTTTTACCTTCCAATATCTCGCTTGCCTGTTTTGATATATCTTTTTGATATTGCCTTAATTCCATAAATTACTTACGTTCTGCTTCTAATTGCTCAATTTTATTTCTACACTTTTTTAGTTTCTTTTCTAATGAAACATACATAGTCATATCACAATAGGGGTTGTGCATCATTTCTAAAATTGATTTCTCAACTCTTTTAAAATCTAATACTGTTTTTGGTGGTTCTATTATCATAATTCGTAATTTAAAAATTCATATTCAAACCGTTAGGTGTAATTGTTAAGACTGTCTTTTGTTTGCTTAATTTTAAAAGTTTAAACTATCTTCTTTGTCTTGGCTGTTTGTGGCCTCACAATCAAACTGACACCATCTACCGTTATGATCTTTATCTTCTGTATACTTATAATCATAAAACTTTGAAAACTCCTCTAAGTAGTTTCTAAACTTCTTTTGGCTTAATTTGTATTTGCCATTGCCATAATCCGGATAGTCTATAATAAAATTGTTATAAAGATCACCTTTGTAAAGTCTGGTATTTTTTTCTAAGTTGTCACCATCTTTGGACCACTCGTAAAATTCCATGTTAGTTGTCTTTATGAATTTTCTTGTCTCCAAATTGTTAAAGTCATGAGCAACCAATCCAGTACTTAAATAGCCCTGTAGACAATTAATCATATAGTTATCAAATTTAACCCAGTCATCTGCGCTCCAGTCATCAAATAGCATATGGCCAAACTCATCTTCTGGCGTATACTTTGAGTTGAAGTAATCGCTCATTTCAACTTCAAATTTTCGTCTATCAAATGAACCACCAACGCCGCCGATAGTGTAGTTAGTTGTGATCAAGATTTTAGGGCTTTTTTCTACTGGTATTTTAATGGCATCTTGGCCTTTGTACTCCAGCGTGATACCTTCTGTAATTACAGAAAACAAAGATTCAAAACTAAAGTTTTTCTTTACGTCATCAAAAACTAAAACTTGGCTATCTGTAGATACTGTCTGGTATGGAAATGATTTGTTAAACTCAAAAGTTTTTCCATCTATCATGGAGACTTTTTTCATTTTTGAAAGAGCGTTCCAAAGTAACCCCTTACCCGATCCACCATTGGGATTGTCACTTATGGTTTCGTCATTTAAAATAATTGCTTTGTTCTTTGAAGATGTTTTGTAACTGTGTAAAAGATACCCAACAACAGACTTGAAAGAGTTGTATTTGTTTTGATCCCTTCCAGAAATAAGCCAAAGAAAAGTTCTAAATTCTGAATCGTGGTGATCGGATCTTACAAAGTCTCTATCAATAATTTGATTTTTCCATACAAACCCATCCAGACTTAAATAATCAATTTCTTGTACGTCATCCTTTGTGATCTTTACAGCGCAATTTTTGTAGTACAAAAAACACTCATCCTTTGTATCTTCTTTTATATCTACATTTTCACTCTTCAACATTGAAAGATAATTTATGTTAAAGTAGTTTGGATTGCCGGCCATAAAATCATAAGGTTTAAAGCCGATCTTTTCCTTATTCAAAAGCTCTTCAAGTACGTAATCTTTTATTCTTTTTTCGTTTGTCTCTTCAATAAGGTTTTGTTCTTTTTTTATAAAAGTAAAGGTACCGCTATCTGTAGGGAAAAACTTTAAGAAATTATTTTGCTCTAGCCAGAATTTATATTTATGTGGAGAAAGTCTTATTTTGTTTTTGTCATCGTAATACCAAAACTCGCTCACCTGTAGATCTTCTTTTATATCTTCTACAACGCTATCAATATTTTTTATATTAATTTCTTTTTTTATTGTAGATAGTTTTTTACCAGATCTTATTTTCTTTTCAATCTCATCTCTAAGCTTGTTATCTTCAAAGGCCTTTGTATTAAAATTCTCTGGGTTCCTGTCGTATGCAGATTTTACCAGTCTTGTAATTTCGTTTTGTGTAAAGTCAGATTCTACGTATTGAAATAAATGATTTTCTGTAGTTGACTGGCTTATACCAAAATCGTGTAAGGCGCTTGCAAACATAAAAAGATTTGTATTTCTATTTCCATTGCTTGCGCCATGTTTTTTGTCAAACCAAATCTGTAGCCTCTTTATAATCTCGTGATCAGAATCTAGCCTCACAATTATATCACTTGAATAACCGCCGATATCTGCGGCCTCTTTTTCCTCTTTAGTTTCCCATACTACAGAATCCTTGTTTATATAAATATCTGGATCATAAGATTCAAAGCAAAACCTTGAAACGTCTTTACCGCTTTTATCCAAATGTTTGTTATCAAAGTATTTGAATATTGCATTATAGTATAGCTCGTGATCGGCAGCAACCGGCGGTATCTTAATCAAAACTTTTAACCCATTACCAGAAGGGCTAATAAACGCAGAAAATACAAAGTCAAGATCAGAGATAGAATCCTTAAATTCTAAGGCCTCCTTAACCGATTCAAATTTATCAAAGTCTAAAATAATTAAACCACTATGTTTTTTTAAGCCAGCCTTTGATCTGTTAGAAAACGTACCACTAAAACAATATCCAGTCAATGAAGATTTTATTGAGCTGTCTCCAGTACTCCTGTATGCCTCTATTTTATCTTTAGAAGCCCCTAGCTTGATTCTTTCCAAGCATTTGAATATATCCCTATTGTATGGATTATTACTGTCTGTAACCTTCTTAAACGCGCTAACTTCTATATTCATATATCTTTGGAATTAAAAACCCACAAATCAAAAGGTAGTGGGCTTTATCATTGTGGGAATTTATAAAAAATCTTTAACAGCCACTACTCTGCGAGCTGCAAAGATAACAAAAATATCAATATAGGCAACAAAAATAACTATTTATTGTATTTCGTGCCGCTTCGTGCCGCTTCGTGCCGCTTTATTTTTCAATGTGCCGCGCTCTTAGCACCTGTGTTTATATGGCCTAAGCCGATTCCGTGCCGCATTGACGCATTTTTTTACTTTTTTGCTCAAAAAAAAACGCTTTTTTGAAAAACGTGTTTTCCAGTATAAGTATAGGAGACTGTCTATCCGCCATGTGCCACAAAAAAACCCTACCAAATTAATGATAGGGTTTCAAACAAAAGAAAACAAAAGAAAACAAAAATTTATTTAATAGATATAATGTGATCAATTTCGCGTTGTATATAATCTTTGGCCTTTAAAAGATCCTTTAACTCATCGGCTTTTTTGCCAGCCCTACATACATACTTTACAACATTGCCTCTATTAAAATTTAAGCCATAAGACTTGGCAACATCTATAACGTCAAAATCTTTATTGTTTTTATAATGTTCTGGTACCATATATTAAAAGTCTAAGTGAGAAATTGAATCTTCGTCTATTTCTAAACTTTTACCATCCAAAACAATTTCCGTTTTAGCTTTGTAATTTTCAAAATAAGACGCAACATCTTTGTACTTATCATTGGCTAACTCGTTTTGCTTTGCTGTAAAAGCTGCTCCAATTTCAAAAGTAGGTACTGTGTATTCTGTAGCTCCTTTTTTCTTTTTGTCAAAAGAATTGATCTCAATAAATGAAGATTCACATTTACCTTCGTTTTCGTTCATAAAATCAGAATATGCAGATACTACAGCTCCCTTAAATTGTAAGTTTATAATCTCACCTGTATCGTTTACAGCATATACAGATCGGTAATACTTACCGCCGGCATCTCTAATTTTGCCGCGTATTTCAGAATATAAACCTTCTGCAATATCACCGCCTTTAAATGCCTTCACCTTCAAAGGTTCTTTGGATATAAATTTAACTTCATTAGAATAAATACCGCTAGAGCTTGCGTCGTTCCAGCCCTTTACATTGTGGAAATGTTCAAGAAATTGAACCTTGATCGGAAGTTGTACTTTCACTTGTTCTTTAGCTTCTCTATCGTAGTACGCAAAACATTTGTCATTGCTTTTCCACTCTAGGAATTTTGTTGCTGGGTTTGTGCTACCTGTTGTCTCGTTTAAAGATCTTCTACTCATAATATAATTGTTTTAAAATACGGCTAAAAAGCACTAGCCGCTTGTGCATCAATTTAATGTAAATATAATACTTTTTTTTGGAAATTACGTTCTATTTTCGTTCCAATATCTATCTTTTACTAACTGTGCATCTTTTACGCATTTGCAAAGTTTTTGAAATGATTTGTCTTTTTTGTAAAGCTCTGTAGTATCGGGTAAAACTTTAAAGTCTAATACTTTTAAATTTTGTGATAAATAGTCTTGTAGTCTTACTACGTCTTTTTTGTCTATTTCTATTGTTGTATTTATTATCATTTTAAGGGTTTGTTATAAGGTGAATATTCATTGTATTGAGAAGTCACATCTAGTGTTATTGTACTTTCCCAAATATCTCTTTTATTTATAGTTGCTGTATTTTCCCAGTTTTTTCTTTTTGTAACTATTATACCGGTTTTAAGCTTTACTACTTTCTTTTCTTTTCTTTTCATGTTTATATTTTTACATATTTAATCCAGTTTCCTTTTGCCTCCAAAACAAACTGCTTTTGCATATCAAAATCGTTTTGTTTTTCCTCTTCAATATCCTTTATTAATCTGGTCCAAAGATCTTGAAACTTTAAAACTATTTGCTCTCTTTGATCTCCTGTCAAATCATATACTTTAAACTCGTCTCCATCTTCAAAATAAAGCTCGTTTATATGTAAATTCTCATCGGTAGGTTCCTCAAATGGTGAACACCCACAGTATAAACTCATAAAGTAATTTTTATGCTTTGCGCTCATTGAGATCATTTCTACAGTATTTGCTTCACTGTGGCCATCCTCTCTTAGCTTGTTTAAAAGCTTTGAAAATATCTTATTTGTAACTGTGATCATAATTTTCATTGTGTTTGTTAATTAACTCCTTTGCATCTTCTAAGTAAGAAGGGGCCAGATCTTTTAAAACGCCTCGATCATCTTCTAAATAACGGAAATAGGTTTCCAGCCTTAACTTCATGGCGTATAAAGTTAGGTAGTCATCTTTTGGTACTGTAAGTGTATCTTTCATTTTGCTTGTTTAACGTAGCGGTTAATTCCTAACTACATCACAAATGTAAACAAAATTGTTCATAAAAAAAAGGAAAATAAAATAATTCCTATAGAAACCCCAACAACACCGTAGACAAACCTACCTTTTTTTAGGCGCTTTATATCCGATAAATACATATCTTCTTTTATAGATTGTATCTCTGTTTGTTTTTGAAAATCTTTACCTTTTAGATAGATTTGATTTTCTAGTTTTGGTATTATTTTAGTATCGTAATTGAATAAAAGCTTTTCCTTCTGGTCCACGCGGCTGTTAAGTACGCCTATTTGCTCTTTTAAGTTGGTTATTAGCGTATCTTGTGTTAAAAAGCCCCTACGGTATTGCTCGTATACATTTAGCCGATAATAGGCTATGCTGGTGCTGTCAGTTTTTGGTATACTCAACGATGGCTGCGATACTATCGAGTTTATGGTAAGGCAATACAAGATCACGTATACTGGCCATTTGATCTTTAAGCAAGGTATTTTTTTTAAGTATATCATAATATTTTTTTTTAAAGCCGTTATCTATAAATACAATCTCTTTATTTTCCTTGTCTACATTGTTGATCTCATCCTGTAAACATTGTATTTCGTTGCGGTCTTTTTCCTGTTCTTTTTTTAGGTTTGATATCCTTTGCTGTTGGATATCTTTGTACTGGCTTGATCCATTGCCAGAAAAAACTAACATTAAGATCAAAACCAGTATAATAATATATAAGAAATTTTTGCTCATCTTAAAAGTATTTTGGGCTTATAACCTTACTACCATCGGATCTGTAGTTAAAAATATAGTAGCCCCTTTTTCCTCTTTGGAAATTGGTTTGCACCCACTCGCTGCTAGGGCTTAATGCTGGGTAATTGTAATAATCAAATTTATCACTCGTGCTGCTATCAAGTATATCTTGGTGACTATCTCCTTTACTAAACTCAATTTTAACGCCTTTTTGCATTAAGTAATTTTCGTCTATATAATTACTAATTTTCTTTTCCTGTTTTGGATCAAGTATTGGTTTAAATCCAAATTTTAAATGTTTGCCGTCTTTACCATGTGTAAGTATAAAACAATTATTTTCTATAGTATAATGATTTATAAATGATCTGTAGTTAATAACCTCCACGTTTTCATGCTTGATCTCTGTTATCTTTTTAAATGCAGAATTTACCACGTACCCAAAACTTCCGGCGTGATTGTCATTACATATATTGTGGCAAATAATTTTATCATAATACTTTGCCAGTGAATCTACCATCTTTATTTTGAAACCAATACCGATATCAAAGGCTTTTTCGTTATCCATATTTTGCGGTAACTTATGGCCCTTCCTTGTAGTTTCACCATCCCAGCCATCCATAAAATCGCCTAACTCATCAATTACTAAGGTATTACTTTTTTGCTGTGATACAACAGACTGTATAATATCTTCAAGTGTATTTTCTATCTGTTTTTCGTTCCAGTCTGTAGCGTACATTGCATGGCCGTTTTCGTTTGTCTCCATGCCAATATGAACATCGGTATAAACAAGCCTATCAAAAGCAAAATCATATTCTTTAGGATTTTTTTCTATTGATACTCTTTTACAGTATTTCTGTATTATAGAATCAAAATCAATTTCTTTAACCTCGTCAATCACATCTTTTGGTACTGTCTGGATCCACTGCTGGCCCGTAGACTTTGAAGTGCTAATTTTTGTGATCTTGAAACCTTCCGGTACATCTATAACAGGATTCTGTAACTTTTCAGTAGAAGATATAACATTTCCTTTTTTATCTTTTTTTATGATCGTTTCTACAAAGTGGCCTTTGGAATCGTTTAACCTGTATGCTGTTAAAATATCACATTGTTCTTGTGTAAGGTAGTATCTGGCTTGGCTTCTGCCTTCCTCGCTACTTTTTACCTTTAAGTTCAAATACTGCGCCTCGTGATCGTATAACCTTAATCTTAATTTCATAACTTATTTTATTTTAGTTAAAAATTCCTTTATTATATAGGCCATCTTTTCCGCAGATCCTATCTTGGCGCAATCGTCATCATTTGTACCAAAAAAGGGTTCAATTAATATTGTGGGAGCTTTTGGGTAGTATACAGAAGCAAAGCCCCTATCCTTTTTATTTACAAGGGCTTTAACGCCTCCGTTTCTTGATTTTATACCAGTAATACCACATACGGTATCGGTAAAAATATGCGCAAAATTCTTACCTTTTTTACTGTTAAAATAGTATAGGGTTTCACAGCCGTTTGCTTGTGGCGTTGCTGCGTTAAAATGTAGCTCTATAACAAGATCAAAATTAAGCTTGTTCAGTTTGCTGGCCGTCTCTTTGATTCTTTCGGTGTAGCTGCTTACATCTGAATTGTGATAGAAAAGATTTAATTTGCCTGTCTTATACTCCAAGTGTTTTATTACATCGGTATAAAAGTCAAATTCGTTTGCAAATAGATAAGACGAAAAGGCACCCTTTGATTTTTTGTGATGCCCAATAACAAAAGCTATATTCATAATAAATTGGTTTTTAATTTATTACAATATACAAAAATAATACAACTTTAGTTTATTTAAGATATTTTTTTAGAAATAATATTAATGATCAACGCTTGTATTGCTTTTACAAATACAATTATACGCCCCCACAAAAACAAAATAGCAAGGCAAAGAAATATCCAGTTTACATTGGACCATACATCGGCTTTATCTGTTAATCCTAAAACGTGCTTTGCTGGTAAAAATAATGCAAGCACCAAACATACAGCGCCCACAACTATTGCTAATATTTTTTTATACTTCTCCATTGGTTTCATTTTTGTTTTTTCTTAAATTATCAATTCTTTTGCCTTCCCTGTCTACCCTACCGTTAAGAGTTTCGTTTGTGATCTTAACGGCTAGATATACAATACCTAAAATAGATAAAACTAATTGAGCTATACTAGAGGCGCTGGCCACATCAAAGCTTGTTAATGTGTTAGCCATGCTCATTCCCCAAACTCCCAAAGTAATATAATCCGCTAAAATTCTATACATTTTTTATTCGTTTGTTGGTGGTACTTCTGCGTTTCTTGCATATCCGTAAAAACTATGTGCTGCCTCTATTGGGTATACTGCAAATTCTCCAAAGTCTAAATTTGGCTTTGCGTTCATTACATCGATAGCAAAACCATCATAATAAACCGCTGGAGTAATTATATTGCCCTCATCATCATAAGTTGCTGGTATCTTTACAACCTTACCGATATAAACAACCGCTGCCGTATCTTTTGCAAATACTATTTCGTTATCTGTTTCAACTAAAACACCAATACTTAAAAGGTAATCTTTGCCCTCTTGCTCTGTTGGAAAATTTGTCTTGTATATATTCATTATATTGTTGTTAGTTCTGTTAGTTCCTCATCGCTTAAATATGGAAATACTGCAAGTGCTTTTGTTTTTCCGTAGAAAGGTAACACACCAGTATTGCTTGAAAAATTTATAGTATCTAATCCAATAGGTAAATCATTAGTTGCTATTGTACCCTCTTCAACACCATTAATCCATATACGTAAATTTGTAGCATTCCAAACTAAAGCAAATTTATTGTTATCTGTCTGCGGAGAACTTATCACGGTTTTAGATGCAGTACTTCCTCCGTTTCCTTTAATAAAACCAGTAAATCTGCTTGATGTTAAATCAAATCTTAATTTTACACCATTGTCATTTGTACCGTCAGATAAAGATATTTGAGCATTGCTACCACTAAACAAAGCTGCTGTTTCAAAATATAAAACACCCTCTGTTGAGTTTATACTTGCTAAACTACCTCCATTGTTGCATACGTCTTGGTTTCTTGTTTTTTGGGTTCCTTCAGTTGGTATGTAAGATGTAGCGTAGGATTGTTCTTCTAATTGTGCGCCCCACATATAAATACCATCTGAAGTAATGTCATCTATCTGTAACCCTTGAAAAGAGCTGCCGTTATCTCCTATCATTTCAAATCTTTGCCATTCATTTGTAATAGTTAATGTTATTGGCGATGGTACATTTGTGTTAGGCTCTTTGAATGTTGCAGTTGTTGTTCCCGTTACACTCTTTAAATATACAGAGCGAGAAACTACTCCACTAACACTAATGGATGTTTTAAGAACACCAGTAGTTCCATTACCTACAAATTTAGTTGCATTGTAAGTTCCATCTGGACTTAAAGTTTCTGTTGTGTTATAAGTTGCGGTAATACCAGCTTGTTTAGCCCAATAACTTTGACTAAAATCACTCGAATACTCTATTAAATTCGTACTCTGCGGCTCAAACAACCAACTTCCGCACCCACTATCTGGCACTACTTCTTGCCCGAGATATTCTTTTACAGATACGTTGTCTATTGAGAAACTTGCAGTATTGTTTGACAGCGTTACAAAGTCTATAAAAGTACCATTTGAAGTAAAAGTTCCACTGTAAGTTCCTTCATTTGAAAAATTTAATATAGGAGTACCAGTACTTTTGTTTCTAAGTCTTGCATTAAAAACACCGCCTCCACTATTTAAAATAGTAAAACTATACTTATATTGTTTACCTACAGTAGTAACATTGTTTTGTCTAATCTCACTACTTGGTGTGCCATCTGTATTTGCAGTACCTCCACTAATACTCCAACCACTACCTTTATTCCAAGCTGTATCGCTATCAAACGAGCCATTTACAATTTGCTCACTCCCTAAAGCATCTTGATAACTAAACCCCTCGTAGTTTATTCTCGGTAGGGAGGTATCGTCTGTTATTTCTATTACTGAAATGTTTGTGATAGATAAAACACCACTATTATTTGTTGCTGAATTGGCAAATCTAATACTATATCCAGAACTTGCTACACCCGTTGCTTCTAAAATAATAGAATTTTCTCCTATATTTGATGGTAGTTCTGTAGATATAAAAGAACTTGTACCACTCATTAAAAGCCTATTATTACTTAATGTATTTTCTAAAATATTATAGGTAATTTTATAGCTTTTGCCTATCACTACATTTAATGACTGACCAAGATATTGTGTAGTACCATCTGCATTAGTAGTAGCTTTTTGATTTTCTACAATCCAAGTTCCCGTTAAATCCCAATTTTGCCCCACCTCTTTAACCGAGATGTTTGTAATAGAGCCGTTGAAACTACTATCTGCATCTACAACTAATGTTTTATTGCTTGAATTAACAATAGAATATGCAGTATATGTTCCATTACTATTTTGATAACTTATATATGTTTCAGAATCACCAATACCATTTCTTAA
>Ga0209532_1000520_pt1 | contig 32984 bp, 34 predicted proteins | sample COG_02_FD_184746 | JGI IMG/M metagenome (GOLD analysis project Ga0209532, IMG submission 184746) | Pelagic Microbial community sample from North Sea - COGITO 998_met_02 (SPAdes) (version 2) | ecosystem: Environmental > Aquatic > Marine > Neritic zone/Coastal water | place: Helgoland, sampling... | reverse complement strand
CATGAACAGGGATACCGAACCTACATATTAGATGGCGATAACGTACGCCATGGCCTATCAAAAGACCTCGGGTTTACTGTGGCAGATAGGGTAGAAAATATTCGCAGAATTGCAGAAGTGGCAAAACTAATGATGGATGCAGGAATCATTGTACTCACTGCGTTCATCTCGCCCTTTAGGGCTGAGCGAGACATGGCTAAGAGCCTTTTTGAGGAGGGGGATTTTCTTGAAATTTTTGTTGATACACCACTAGCGCTGGCTGAAGAGCGTGACCCTAAGGGACTGTACAAAAAAGCACGAAGTGGTCAGCTCCCCAACTTTACGGGAATCGACAGTGATTATGAAGTACCAGTGAGTGCGGACTTGATCATCCAAACAGAGGGCCAGACAGTCGATGACTCTGCTAAAGATCTTATTGAAATGATAACAAAAAATGTACAGGGGTAATGTATGACATTGCGCGCAGATTTAAAAAACCCAAACTCCCATGCTCGTAGCCTAACAAAAGCATTCACTTGGCGTATCACTGCGACTTTAACAACTGCCGTTATTGCCTACATCGTGACCGGGGAGCTTTCTATGGCTGCGATGATTGGGGGCATAGAATTTATTGTGAAATTCATTACTTATTATGGCCATGAGCGAGCTTGGAACTTGATCCGCTAAGGAGTAACTTGGCCGTAGTATCTGAGGTTATTTCAGCATCCTTCAATTGAGTCACAACACCCTTGCATAGCGATTACCAAGTGAATGTCGCACGTCTATAATCCTCGACCTTAAACCAGCTTTCACTGCTTAGATTCATGCAAACAGCACCTTTTGTGAGGACCTCTTCTTGAGCAAAAATATTTTTACTCCAGCCGGTAAGAAAACCTTTAAAGCTGATAGCTATAGGCCACTTCCTGCATCGGTTACCATAAATAATAGTGAAATTGATGGTCTTGGCTTGTTTGCTGTACTAAATATTAAAGAAGGTACCTATTTAGGAGAGACCCATTTTAAAGTTGATGAGAATCGCGACTGGATGAGAACGCCTCTGGGAGGCTTTATTAATCACTCAGAACAGAGCAATGCCGAGATAAGCTTGACTGAGGAAAATATTAGGGGGCTTACAGCCAAAAGAGACATTGTAAAAGGTGAAGAAATTACGGTTTTTTATACGCTTTATTAGAGCTTTAAACTGTTTAATTACTGATAAGCTTATTTATCGCATGCCATGATTTGGCTTTGGCTTTGGCTTCGTTTTGTTACTTTTTCATCTAGCACTGACGAACCGCTCTGGATAACCGAGCAATACCATTGCGCTGGTAACGTATCAATTTATGGCTGTCCGCAGAGCGGCGGGATACCGGACCACCCTTTCGCCGCTCCTGCCTTTGCACGCTGGCAAAAAAAGTAGCCATTTCGCACACATCCTGGGGCTCACTGCCCGACGGACTGAGAAGCTCTCTAAAGATAGGGTTCGAGGCCCTCACATTCACATCACGCAAAAACTCATCAACTGGCTCGGGGCTGGTATAGGTATCATAATAGGCATCCATCACCCGTCGATAATTAAGGAGTCCCGCGGCGATATCGGCACAGGCAAAGGCAGGAAACCCCTCCTCCGCAATTAGATCGACAAGCGCCCTGTACTCGGACGAAGACTCGAAGTCGGGGGCACTACTTAGGCCATGCTTACGGGAATTTTGGCTGCTAGCACGCTTACCCACCACTGACCTCGGGCCCGTTGATTTAAGTGCGTTGTAACGATTTACAAGGTTCCTAGGATGGTTTATCGTCAAGCGACAGAACCTCCTTCAAAGACTGCTTTGACTCAAGTGCTGCCAGCTCAAGGTCCATACGCTTAATCAGGCGTGACTTATAGTCTATGGAATCGATACTCCTTTGAAGATGCCTCATCGTTTGGTGCTGACGGTGAATCAGATCATCCACCATCTTGATGTGCCTGGCCGCATCCTTAAAGGCCCTAATGCGAAGATCGGATAGGGTCAGCTTCGACTCGGCGAGGATTTCATCAATCCATTCCGCTTCATCCTTGTCCGCGCGGCCATCCAAATAACGCTCAAGGGCCTCTGACACCTTACGGTTGTCATAAGTCTCACTGTAGCTACCCGCCTTGGACAAAAGCCTCGCCATCGCCTCATGGAGCAGTAGCTCCTTGTCCACGGTGTGCCTCTTAATCCACCAGAGGCTCTCATTCAGCTGACTGACCAGCGCAACCACCAAGGGTGAGGGATTGTCTAGTTCGGATAAGAGACTTTGCAAACCCGATTGAAACTCAGCCTCTGATTCATCGGGTAAAAGCTTGGGGCTTGATAGGAAGGGCAAAAGAGACTTGGATTTATCTTCAACAGGCATAGCAACATCCACGTAAGCACAGAAGTGAATATTATAAAGTATAAGCTAAAAGATAAAACAGATAGAATTTAGTCGTCGCGCTTGATACGTAGGGTCACGCCTGGGTTCACCAATGGATCGCCGGTGAATTCAACGCCGGCTGACTCTAAAGTTGCCTTGAGCTTCATTAAAACAGATAAATTAGCTGCAGGAACACCACCTAACATCTCATAACGACGTAAAGTCGTTGCCCCAACAGTACTGCGTTTTGCTAACTCAGCAGCACTCCAACCTAAAAGTGCACGAGAAGCCTTGATTTGTTCAGCAGAAATCATTTATTATCCATTTGTGGAATATAATATTCCATTTAAAGTGCTTAAATTTCCTATTAAGGAGAATAACATGATTGATGATATCTTAGCCAAGTTTGATGGCGCCTTTGCTGAAAATACAATCAGGGCCTATAGGTCGGACCTTATTCAATACCAGACCTGGTGCTCACACAATAATATTGATTCCATACCGGCAACTGCCGACACCATGGCGCAGTATGTTGACTACCTTGCCAACATTAGGAAAAGTGCAACTATCCGTAGACGAATCAATAGCTTAGGCACCGTACTCAAACTCTCTAAAAACTACGACCCCACCAAACAGCCAGAGGTCATACTAGCCATAAAAAGAATGCACCGCAAAATTGGGCGGGCACAGCAACAGGCCACTCCCCTAACCAAGCCACTGCTCAATCAGCTACTTAACAACTGTGATAGCAGCGTCAAGGGTTTAAGAAATCAAGTCCTACTAAGACTAGGCTACGAAACCATGCGCCGCCGGTCAGAGCTCTGCGCATTTAAGTTTGAGGACATCTGCAAGGGGGCCAACGGAAAACCGGCTATCCGGCTTAACTTCTCCAAGACAGACCAATTTGGGACCGGAAAGATACTACCCATCAGCCAAGAACTGTTCGACTTATTAGAAAAATGGAGGAGTATGATCAGCGATGAAGGCTATATTCTGAGATCAATTAATAGGCATGGGCATTTTGGGAACAACCTACACCCAGCAAGCATAAGCACCATATTAAAAGCACTGCAAAAGGACTTGAAAATGGACTCCGATGAACAACCGCTCAGCGGGCATTCCTTTAGAGTGGGTGCCGCACTAGATCTATTAGAACAAGGTGAGCCGCTTGAAAGGATAATGCTCAGAGGGGGTTGGCAGACGGATTCGACTGCTATGTCATATCTTAGAAATTGGATCGTATAAAGTAATGGCTACAAAAGCCACAACAGTTAGTCAGTGAAATTCAGTGCCTGCTTTAACTCCGCCGGTGGCTCGGGCAAATCCTTAAAAACTCTCCACGCTATTTTTGTGCTTGGAATAAGAACCGCCCAAACTGTAACAAAAATCGCCACAAAATAAATATACAGGCTCTTATTCGAGACAAACCACTCCTCAAGTGCTCCCTTATACGGAGCTATAACATTCGCATAGAAATCAACGGACGCTGTTGCACCGTGCATTATCTCTTCCTCACCCCGAAATATAATAGAACCTACCCCTGAGAGGCCTGGCCGAACTTGCGCTATAAGGCTCTGAGTACTCTCCGAATAAGCTCCAAACGTTTGGGTAGTTAGCGGCCTTGGCCCGATAACACTCATATCACCAAAAAAGATATTCAACAGCTGCGGTAGCTCATTAATTTTGGTTTTACGCAAAAACGTGCCAACTGGAAGCACTCTAGGATCACCCCTCATGGTAACCGTACCAGTACCAATGTTTGGGCTATTTTTCAGCATAGTCGCGAACTTAAACAGCTTGAATTTATCACCGCCCTTACCGATGCGTTCCTGTAAAAAGAACACCTCACCTTCACCAGTGAGCTTTAGTGTTATTACTATAGGCACCAACAAAGGAGAAAGTAGCAATAACGCTATCCCAGAAAATAAAATATCAAAAAAACGATCCATTCTTACATCCTCTGATCTAGGTATTTACCGGTCTCTTTATGAGCAAAATCAGGTAGGAGTCCAAAATACAATTTAACAATATCATCTTTGGTCCAAGTCCCTTTTTCTCTTAGTGCTTCAATTCCGTCCATAAAATCGTTTAACTTAGCCTCATCAAAATCAGGTTGGTTTCGGATAACTCCAACCGTCTCAAAACGCTCCATATCTAAATCTTCGTTATCGGTAAAAAACTCTTCAAAGTCCTTTTCACCCGTGGTGTCACTCTTGAAAAAATAACAAGGCCATTGTTTATTGGCAATCAACTCTTCAGCCCTATCTCGCGCCTCATCCTCAGATTCACATTCATAAGGTTCATACCCTCGCTCCCGCAGAAAACGAACAGCAATCTCAGAAAAAGTAATAAGATGTAATTTCTCACTCAGTTTAGGAAAGAAAATATCCCTATTACTCCCAAGTAGCCCAGAGAGCAAACACAACTCTCCTGATTCTTGCGGCGTTACAAAATAACGACGAACGTCATTTGGGGCAGAGAACGGTTGTTTTTTGACAAACCTCTGATTAAAACCATGAAGTAGTGAACCATCTGAAAATGCTACGTTAGCAAAACGTGCCATAGAAATATCTTGAGTCAAACTCTCACGCATCAAGAACATTTCCATAATACGTTTACTTGCACCCATCATATTGACCGGGTTTGCGGCTTTATCTGTTGATACGCAAAAATATTTTTTAACGCCCATCGCTTTTGCTAGACGCAATGTCTTGACCGTATTAAAGACATTAACCATGATCATACGCATCAATGTGTAAGGGTCTTTTTCACTTCTGACATGTTTAAGAGCCGACAAATTAAATATATAATCGTAAGGACCCTCGCTCTTTACCAACGATTCAAACTCCACTGATCCACAATCAATAGCAAATGTTTTAAATTCACCACTTCCATAACCCTCTGAACTTCTAAGATCTCTCACAAGCTCAACCATGTTGTTCTCCGAGATATCAACAATATGAAGTGCTTGAGGGTCGCGTTTAAAAATTTCCTTCGCTACAGCTTGGCCAATCGTGCCTGCCCCACCTATGACCAAAAATTTTGATCCCATAACCTGCCTTTGAATTACATCATAAAGGGCGAATACATCCTTGGAAAATAACTGTGTTGGCCTATCAATTAACTTTAGGTAATTCATACGATAACTCACAATAAAAAATTGACATAAAAAAACGTTTTCATGCAGAAATAGATATAGCAGTGGCAAGAACAATCATATATTTAATCAGAAACTTATATTCTTCTGGGGTAATCCATGAAGCCAAAAATTAAGAACGTGTTCCAACCGCTTTTATCCATTCAGCATGACCCAAATCAATATTATTCATAGCTTTTTGTCTTTTAGAGTATCCCATGAATTGAATCTTTCCTGGCTTTTTATAGCCTTCAAACCAGGTCCTGATAATTTCAATGGAGCCGGGATATTTGATAAATGCATCATCTAGGTCTTTAACTTTTTTAAACAATTTTGAGTTCACAGGAATCGCGATATATTTATCATCTATTTCACCACCGTCTAGCAAATTCAATGATCCAAGTATCTTAATCTCAACTACCGTTCCTTTCGGTAAAGCCTCCCCCAAAATCAATACATCAAGAGGATCTCCATCGCCTCCCATCGCCACACTTTGATACGTCTGCGGAATAAAACCATAATTTCCAGGATAAGCCAAAAAATCTATCACCCTGTATTTTCCCTTTCGCTTTTCCCACTCAATTTGACCTGATATCTTGTCAACCTCCCATTTCTGAGATGAACCAGCAGGTATTTCTACAACAGCATTAAACACGTTATCTGATACCGAAAAGGCTACATCATTTATAAGATGTCTATCTTTTTTCAAAGGTAGTGACTCATCAACAAATATAGGGCTAGCGCCAACCGAAGACCACAACACCAAAAGCATAACTAAAAAAAGTTTTTTGCAAAAACACATAATATCGCCCTAAGCTAATATCGATCGCACATATTTGGAGGACTTGGTGCCTCTTACAGAATATCTAGACAATGACGGCCATACCTGTGATCGAAAAAATTGATCCATCTCTGGTATGTACTTAAACTCAACCACCTCGAAATGACTATGATTAGATTGGTAGAAACCATTTTTTGACGTTCGCCAAGCTTTGATAGAGGAGTCGTAAGTGCAACGAATACCTGATGGATGAAAAAAATATCGCCGAGTGTATTGAACAAAAGATGCCGGCATTAAATAAGAATCGCTAAATAAATTGAAGTACCGCCCTCTCTCATCCAAACAATTTTTGATATCGCTGAATTTCTCAACAGATTTTTCTGACTTTTTTGTAACCTAGAAACCCGTTCTTAATTTTAATTTCTTTGGTATACGATGAGTAATCATCACCGTAGTACCTCCTTCGAAAAATGACCCTCCGCTGCACACCGTCAATATTATCTCGTGCAGTACTCAATATTTCATCATCAAAATAATATATGCAGCTCATTTAGTCTGCAATTTTCTTAATACACTTGAAATTCCAGATCTCCAATCCGACTGTAAAACTCCAAAGACTTTAATGGCTTTACGACTATTAAGCACTGAATAACCAGGACGTTGAGCTGGGGTCGGATATTCTGCCGTGACTATTGACTTAAGCGTAGGAGTACTCCAACCATAATTCCGGGCTTCATCAAAAATCTTTTCTGCAAAATCATACCATGAACATGGTTTGTCGCCGCTATAGTGGTAAATACCATATTCACACTCGTTTTTTTCTATCCTTACCAAACCTTGAATAACGGTCTTCGCGATATCCTGAGCGTAGGTGGGGCTACCTATTTGATCACCTACAATACTTAACTCATCTCGCTCCATACCTAAGCGAAGCATGGTTTTAAAAAAATTATCGCCGTACTCACTAAAAACCCACCCGGTTCGAAAAATCAAGTATCTACACCCAGATTTCTGTATAGCCAACTCCCCCATAAGCTTAGTCTTGCCATAAACACTATCGGGGTTAGCCTGACAACTTTCAATATAAGGCGTGCTAGCCTTTCCATCAAAGACATAGTCAGTCGAAAAGTGAATAAGCACCGAACCAATATCAGCACAAATTGCCGCAATATTGGCTACAGCCAAATTATTCACTAGATCAGCCTTATCAGGCTCACGTTCAGCATTATCTACTGCTGTATAGGCACTGGCATTGATAATTACATCTGCATTTACCCGATAAATCTTACTTCGTGTGGCTTCAAAATCAGAAATATCAATTTGAGAGCGATTACTTAGGATAGTTTGGTGACTAGTGCCAGTCAACTGATCCGCCAAGCATTGTCCGACCTGCCCGTTTGCCCCAAGTACTAATATCTTCATAAACTATGGTCCGCCAAAAAGAGGGTACTAACGTTTTATTGAGATGATTATTGTATTTTAGCAGACCCAAAAATGTATGCTTTTGGCCACGTTAGTCCTTTAGACGTTAACAATTTGTCCATAACTGCGCTCACAAACTCATAAAAAGCTCAACGCATATCGCAAATACTAAAGATTCTATGTACTAATTAATTTGGGTAGCTTATCTTTTGGAATACTAGATAGTAATGGTGCTTTAACATCTTTATCAGATACTATTGGATGCTCAATAGGCCATGGAATCCCTAAACTAGAATCACTCCAAAGCAATGCATACTCGTCTTCAGGATGGTAATAATTTGTAGTCTTGTATTCAAAATCAGCAACATCAGAGAGCACGCAAAAGCCATGCGCAAAACCTGGCGGGACCCAAAACTGCTTCTGGTTATCGTCACTAAGGATAACCCATGCAGCTTGCCCAAATGTTGGCGATCCGTCACGAAGATCAACAGCAACATCAAACACTGCTCCACTAACGCACCGGACTAACTTTCCCTGAGGGTAATTCAATTGATAATGAAACCCCCGGAGAACGCCTTTAATTGACCGAGAGTGGTTATCCTGAACAAAGGGCATCTTAATCCCTGCCTCAGTAGCGTACCTCGCCGCTTGGAATGTTTCTAAAAAAAACCCGCGGGGATCACTAAAGACCTTTGGCTCAATGATCACACAGTCTTGTAAATTGGTCTTAACAACGTTCACTTATACCCACCTGCGACTTTAGCTAAATACGCCCCGTAACTAGTCTTTTGAAGTGCTTGTGCCTGCTTTAACAGCGTATTCCCAGTTAGCCATCCCTTATGGAAGGCAATTTCCTCTAAACACGCAACCTTTAAGCCCTGCCGATTCTCAATAGTTTGTACAAATTGACCCGCTTCCATTAATGAATCATGGGTACCTGTATCCAACCAAGCGAAACCACGCCCAAGTAATTCCACCTTGAGATTGCCCCTGGTTTTGTAGACATTATTTACATCTGTAATTTCAAGCTCACCTCGCAAAGACGGCGTAATAGACTTAGCAATTTCAACGACATCATTATCATAAAAATAAAGTCCCGTAACCGCATAATTAGATTTTGGAACAACAGGCTTTTCTTCTATAGACAGTACTTTTCCATTGCTATCGAAATCAACCACTCCAAATCGTTCTGGGTCGCTCACATGATATCCAAATATCGTTGCACCTTCTTGATTAGACACTGCTCTATCCAAATTGCTGGAGAAATGCGGCCCATAAAAAATATTATCACCAAGCACTAGCGCAACATTACTGTCGCCAATGAAGTCTTCGCCGATTATAAAAGCCTGAGCAAGTCCATCAGGATTTGGCTGAATTGCATAGTCAAAAGAAATACCAAAATCCGAACCATCTCCCAATAAACGCTTATAACCAACAATATCTTCGGGGCTTGAGATCACAAGTATCTCTTGAATACCGGCAAGCATCAGAATGGAAATCGGGTAATAAATCATTGGTTTGTCGTAAATAGGTAATAACTGTTTAGACACGCCTTTAGTGATCGGATGTAATCTAGTCCCAGAACCGCCAGCCAACACAATTCCCTTATATCTTAAGCTCATCGTTGATCTCCAATTCGGTCTAAACGATAGGCTCCAGAGAGAACACGTTTACACCAGGATGAATTTTCTAGGTACCATTGCACCGTCTTTCGCAAACCGGTATCAAAGGTTTCTTCAGGTAACCAGCCCAGTTCACGGTGAATTTTAGACGCATCTATCGCATATCGAGCGTCATGGCCGGGCCGATCTTTAACAAACTCAATCAACTCCTTGTAGTTTGCAATACCATCCGGCTTCAAGGGCGCAAGCTCCTCAAGAAGATCGCAAATCATCTCAACAACTTCTATATTAGTTTTTTCATTATTACCACCAATGTTGTAAGTCTCACCTACAGTACCTTCGGTAACGACTTTCAACAAGGCCTTCGCATGATCCTCTACGAATAACCAATCACGAATCTGCAGGCCATTGCCATAAATTGGTAATGGCCTTCCACTGAGAGCGTTAAGGATTACATGTGGAATCAACTTTTCTGGAAAATGGTAAGGACCATAATTATTTGAACAATTAGTTATGATTGACGGTAAACCATAAGTTCGTGACCACGCACGGACTAAATGATCTGAACTGGCCTTGCTAGCGGAATAAGGCGAGGAAGGTGAGTAGGGTGTGTCTTCGCGAAATAAATCATTCGTCCCAACCAAATCACCAAACACTTCGTCCGTCGAAATATGATGGAACCGGAAGTTCTGCTTACTCAAAATAGGCAGACTGTCATAATATTTTCGTGATTGTTCTAACAGATTAAAAGTCCCAATAATATTAGTCTGCATAAATATATTTGGCCCATCAATTGAGCGGTCAACGTGACTTTCTGCTGCCAAATGCATCACAATCGTTGGTTGATAAGTGTCAAAAATCCGCTCAATTCCCGAAGCACTGCATATATCAACCTGCTCAAAAATATAATTCGAATTTGAGTTGATGGCTGGCAAGGACTCTAAATTACCCGCATAAGTTAACTTGTCAACATTGATTACAGTATAATTCGTTGATTCCAAGAGCCGCCTAACCACAGCACTTCCGATAAAGCCCGCCCCGCCAGTAACTAAAATTTTCAAGTTGTTCTCCTAGATTTTAAACATAAGCACGCTTATATTCCCCAACAAAAGCTCAGCGGATTATAAAAAAGCATGCTTTCTTTGGGTACAGATAAAAATTTGGTTAATACGTGGCTATAACAGCAGTAATCTAATAACTGATATTTTCAACACTAGCCCGGCTAAAATAGCCCTTGGACCTATTGCTCTCAACATTATAATTACTAAAGTCTGTAACTGATTCTCTTAATCAGCTTACTTTACCCTAAGTTTGTACCCGATTATTTGTAGATCAGATACAAACCAACGGCATATTTTGAATGTCTTCCAGCTCTTATTTCAATAGCATCAAATATATCATTGTCCAAAGAAAATATTTCATTCGGCGCAAATTTCAACTCAACAACACCATATTCCATAAAGTATTTTTGAATTACCTTGCATTTGAACATGTCTTCCACAGCAGGCCTGAAAAAGACTATATTATTGTCAATAGTAGCTCTTATTGCCCTATTGAAATCCTCATAGTATTCTCTTTCATAACACACGCCCAACGTAAATGTAGAACAATAATCGATATAAGGCAGTAGCTCAGACGGAAGCACATGCTTCCTAAGATAATCGAGCAACATGTTACTACTGTAATTTAACACCGCATGAGGAAGTCGAAACGAAAAGCTCAGTTTATTGCCTACCAAATTAGATCTCACCTTAACTTCAAAAGTTAATTCGGTATCTTGCGTAACTGCCTCCAAAGGTGTTTTGGAGTACCATCGAATCCTAGCTTTACTCCGTTTAGATAACCCAGCAAGATTTTCTTTATAGTTTAAAAAATCAAAACTATCCAGATACATAGAGTTAACATACCTGTCATCAAAAGACCGTACGAAACCATACTTAGATTCCATCAAACAAGCTTTCACATTATTCTTCGTCGCTGCCGAAAATGTATACTTTTTCTCCGTTCGAATCATTTTTTTATCGACCTCATCGTACTGCCATAAAGATCACCTATATTAACTTTAACGGGTTTTATGTCGGAACCGTTCAAACTTATAGATGAACCCCTCTGTGCAATACTTTTATTTAGACCACCTACCACGTTAAGTGCTAATATTTTTGAACCCTTAAAGTGGGGTTTTTTTCTATAAGCCATTGTATCTGCCATACTAATATCACTTAGGCGCAACATATTTACTGTCACAACAGATGAATCCTTCGCGACCAGGCCCACAAGAGCATTTGATATGGTGATATTTTCGATCATAGCTGTCGAATTTTCTCCAATTGAAACACCCTTATCAGTAACAGAGTCAATCACTACATTACTAATACGGATTTTTGTCTTACTAACATCTATAGCATCAGCACCCGATGGAATACCAATATTAAGAAACTGTGAGTTAATAAGCTCAATGTCACCATAATCAACATCTAAACCATCTGAAGGCGTATTTTGAATAGTTAGGCCATCGAGAATGCCACTGACTTGTACCAAGTTAAGTGCGTCCTCACTTTTATTATTTTGAAAAATGGAGTTTTTTATGGATACATGAGCATTATTGACTGTAAATGCACCACGATGAGACAACCCCTTAATAACTCCGGAACCACCAGTCATTAATAAATAATTGATTTCAACTAACTCGTGATCTGGGATTACCAACACGCCTCCCCACATATCATTATCTCTACCAGATAATGATACAACTTGATCTTTATTACCTTGAATTTGCAAAGAGCCTTTAACCACCAGACCAACATCAAGCCCAAAGGTTATCTTAGTACCAGAACTTAGCCGCAGCGAGTAGTTTTCCGGGATAATCAATGATTCTGAAATATCTATCCGATCATTATTATCCGAAAAAAAAGTGCTAGTGCTCGAATCCAATTTAAAATATTTTAAAATTTCAGTTATAGTAGAGCTGTTAAAATTTAGGGAGTCAGACTCTCCATAGGACAAATTTACCTTATCAATTTTTGAAATCGAGGCTTGATTAAGATCACGATATCTAAAGCTAGCCTTGATGTCCGAGTTCCAAAAATTATCTCGATAAACTCGCCGAAACTCCTCAGAGACTACTTTAATATTATTTTGTAGACTTATAAACCTAGTCTCTGAATCGGATTCCAAAATTAATTGCTCGACAACATATCTTTCCCTTGAATAATCATTAATTCTCAACTCAAAACTGTCATTAATGCGCCTTATTCCTACCGCTGGAAATATAGACTGTACTGGATGAATCCCACTAGTTCTTTGTGGAGGCTCAGAAATACTTTTACTACTAAATGTTGCAGAATTAAGCCAAGCCAAAATGCCAGGCAAATGTTCTACCGAAATGCCAAATTTGCCCAGAAATGGCGATTCAGAAGCTAAGGCACTTCGCAAGGATATTTCCTTCAGGCGAAGGCCTGATAGGAATGCTTTTGCTTTCTCACTCTCTAACCACCACGTTAATTTAGTGCTAAGTAACGCACGAAATTCTGGCACACTAATAAGTCTATACACAAATTCATTTTGGTAAGGTAACACACCGAAGGACCTTTCCAAATCAGTCTGACCACAAGAGTTGTCAGAACTAATAGGCTGAAGTGACCTCTCTAACGGGTGAAAATAGTAGCTGAGATTCATGTCAATATTGCCGTGCCAACATTGAAATAGAAACGTGATCGCCAAATAATCCGCCCACTTATCAAAATTAAGAAGGTGCCGATAACTGGAGGGATCTTCCAAGATCCTATCCATTTTGGACGCTACTAAATGTAAATTGGAATCGTCAGACCAAAAAGTTTCATCATCTAAGAATGACATATCTTTGGTCTTTTCATCAAATTTAAGAATTGGCCCGTAAGGCGTCCTGGCGTGCTCAGTAAACTGTTCACTGTATTGTTCTTCAAAATACATATTACCAATATTCTTGCCATTTAACGTGACGTCATAAAATTTCTCGCGCGGAGCTAAAATAGCCTTAAACCGCATAGCCTCATTTATTAACATCGGTGTATGAAAATCACGCGTGAACGGCCCATTAAGAGAAAATTCTTTTATCCCTAGAGGACTCTGACCTTTAGTTTTGGCGCGCAGAGACCATTTGTCCGTAACGACATGGTCCAAATACCATCCTTTTAATCTAACCTTAGATTTGAACTTTACACCGTTGACTTTCATCTTACTATCCACATAGTCAAAGTGACCTCTATTAAGCATGCCTTCTCGCAAAGCAGCTTGACGAGACTGACTTAAAGTCATGAGATCCTCAAATTTAATATCTAATATCAAATCATCAATCGCTACTTTAGGCCCAAACGAATCGCTGATATTCCTTAAAAGACTCGTTAGAATATTACCAATTGAAATGTCCCGATCAACGCCTGCAATACCAATAGATTTGATGTGAGTGCGTATCACTATACTATCCGAAATCGTATGCTTGAGAATGTCTTTTAGGTAAAAGCCACAGATAATAAAACTCAGCACTAGAAAACTAAAAATCCAAGCTTTCCGTTTAGATGCTAAGGGTGTTCTTTTATTAAGACGAGACCTAATGAGCATGGACTGACCCTAGAACGGCATTAATTTTTGATTATCAACAATTGAAATAGTGCTTACTCCAAATACATCGTCGAGAATTTGGTTAAGAGTCAATAGATCATTATCGGTTTTAATTCGGGTATTGAAAGTAATTTGGGTAGCCGTCTTGGACTTGTCAATTCGTCTTAAATCGATATCAAACTGAGATCGCTCTGAAACTGACGTAATAGAATTTTTAAGCTCTTCATTGCCAATTTCACGTTCAAGCGTGATATAAATAAAATAAGAATGCTCATGGAATCTACTAGTTCTTCCGACATAAAAAGTTAGCACCATTAACGTAAAAAATATTGCCGTAACCGTTGGCATCCACTGATTAGCGCCAAACCCTAAACCTATGGCAATTGCCATAAAAAGATAACTTAGTTCAAAAGGTTCCTTAATCGGGGTTCTAAATCTGATGATGGATAAAGCGCCAACTAAACCTAAAGACAGAGCTAAAGAGGACTTAACTACAGTTATTATCAAAAAGGTTATAAGCGATATCACCAAAAGCGTCTGACCCATAGACTGGGATCGAGAAACATGAGGGAAATATTTATTGTAGTGGAATGCTACTGAAAAACTCATCACCAAGACACCAAACATCGACAGCACAAAAGACATCAAGTCTATCGAACTAGATACTGCAAAATTACCTATAACTTCATCCATTATCTTACCCATTTTAAGTTAATTAAAAATCGAACCCGCACTCACGACGATCAACCAAACATAAATCTACAAAAGCCACACTCTACCCTATATATACATGTAGTCGTAATATTGAGGGCCTATTAGAAGATTGACAATTGGAACCCCTAATGTGGTAAAAGCCTACCACAAGATATCCTAACAAAGTAATACCGACCCAACTCAACAATAGTCGTAGATCCCGCATTAAGACTATTTCAATAAAAATTCTAAATAGCCGATTTTTCTTTTTTTGTGCCTTTGGCAAAGCAAAAGAATAGCCCTAGAATAAAAGCATGTGAAATTTTCCTTCGTAGCCTAGGCAACATCATAAGAAAGAACAATCTATCCCTAAATGACATTCTCTTAAGTCTAAAATGTATATCTGACTCGGGAGAAATGATATTAATCATAGTTCTAATCTGGTCGAGATACCAACCTGAGAACAACATCCCTATTCGCTTTTTGTAAGCGTTTAAACCGCGATTAACACCGGTTTCGTTAGAATCATGCTGCAGGTAAAGCATATGAGGCGACTTATCAATAATCCATTTATACTGATTATCAGTAGCATATATATACATAAACCAGTCGTGACCATAAACATTATTCAGCATCGACTGTCTATCATCTGTTGATATGAATTTTACTAAATCAATATAAAAATTTTTCCTCAATACAAATGTACAACCAGGACCAGGACCTTCAAAATAGTGGTTATATCCATTTTGTCTTCCGCCTTTGTCACTTACAAAGGGCGCGCTTAATCCCCAACTAGTATCATAACCAACTGATAGGAAATTAGATGAATAACAGGAAGCGCCACAACCATCTAGAACATCGATACTATGACTTAACTTGGATGGAAGCCAAATATCATCGTGATCGGATAACGCCACAAAATCAAAGTTACATAGCACATCAGATAACTCAATCAGAAGAAAAAAGAAACTTTGCGATGCACTCCCATGCTTGCGGCCAGCCTCTAGGACATAAATATTTTTAAATTTACCAGCATAGTCATCAATCTTCTTTTTGGTCTCGTCGGAAGAGCTATCATCCATTAAATATATCTCAACAGATACGCCCTCTTGAATTAAAATAGAATTAATTTGCAAGTCTAACAACGCACCAGAGTTATAAGTGGGAAGAACCACCGCAATATTTTTCATCATTCATCTGCCACGACATACACATCAGAGTAACTCGATTCACTACTTCTTTTATCAATAGTAGCTAAAACCTTCGCATCCCCTTTCTGATCGTCCCGGGGGGCGAACTTAGCTCTAGTGCGTTGGTCACAATATTGCGACGGTTTACAGAGATAATAAGACGCAAGACTCTTTCTAAGAACATCTGTCCCTGCAGGCAACGGATTAACCAAGCCATGCCAAGAATTTTGAGTTGTATCAAAAATGACCACGCGATTGAACTTAGGTTCAATCCCTTTGATCAACTTCATGGGTTGTACCGCATCCCCTTCCCATAGCCCTAATAACCCCCCCTTAGACTCTATAAGAGCGTTATCACTCGAGCAATAATAAATAATGTTGATCTTTCTCTGCAACTGTAACTTTGGGTGAATAGAGTAATCCAAATGAGGATTCAAATTACCTCCCGCTGAATGGATATGAAGACCACCTCCATGTAATCCCGCGTCTGCGATCAAAGTCTCTCCCACAAATTGCGATAGTAACTCGACAAATTCAGGGGAATTTATTTCATTAAAGTAACTGTACAAAATATCATTAAACTCATTCCAAACATTGCATGTCTTTTTTTCCTCAATGGAATTACTGTAAGAATGCCACTTATCAGAATCATATTCAAAGAAGGATTCCTCTAGCTTTTTTGCAAACTCCAAATCTAAAAAATCGTCAATAACAATATGGTTAAATGGCTTTGCTCTTTTAAACTTTTTTGATAATGCTATATCCAAATTAATCATCTTAAATAAACCTTAACGTTGCCTAATTGGTGTTCCAATCATCACTATTCATTAAGCTTATGCCTCTTAAACTTAAATTTCTTTTCAACTAAATGCCATGAAAAAAAGGAGAGTGCGGACAAAACTGAAAGGAACAACATTGAAAAGTAAAATAAATCAAGTCGATCAAATAGACCAAGCGCAATCAAAGTCTGAATGAGAGGAAAATGAAATATATATACTCCGTAAGAATAATCTCCGAATTTATCAATAGAATAAACGGGGAAATATAATGAAAATACCATCAATAATAATCCCGAGGACAATGGGCGTAGAACATCAAAATCAAGAAACACATTCGCTAACGCAAAAAATATTCCCAAGATGAGTAATTCATATCGCCTATTTATAAGCTCTTTACCATAGTAATAAAATAACGAACCAAACATGAAAAAGCGAAGTTGGGCTGGAAATTGGTGTGACAGACTAGATAGACCTCCATTTTGCTCTAGTAAAATTCCAATTAAAAAGACATAAGATTCTGATACTAGATACGAAATGCAAAAAATCTTAAGAAACCCATATCGCCTAATTAGATGCGCAATAATCGGGACAAATAAGTAGAAAATTAGCTCTATCTTTAAAGTCCATAAGGCACCATTCACTGTAAAAAAGGCATTATCAACAAATACACCCGGCAAGGTAGGCGCAAGAAAATTAAGCATAAGTAAGTTAGACACTAAATATTTAATGAAATCTATTGAGAAATATTCATTAAAAGATTGGGTGCTCAAAAAGAATAATAGCAAACTGCAGCTTAATACAACTATAAAATATGCAGGATAGATTCTATATAATCTTTTACCTAAATATTGCCTAAAATTAGTCGAATTGTCGTAACTCATAAAAATCAAATACCCACTTATAACAAAAAAAGCTTCGACAGCGAATTTTGAAGAGATAAAAGAGGACTCAGTTAACCAAGTATTTAAGTTTAGTAGATGGCAGAAATGTACTAAAACCACGATTAAAGCAAGAATCAAGCGTACTAATGTTAGATTATTTGCGTAACGCATTTCTTGTTATCATATTACTAAAGATACCTTTCGTAAATTTGAAGTATTTAGTTGCGATTGACTGATATAAAGGTGTGTCCCCGATTAACCTGAAAAGGCATCTCACGGGTAAATACCAAAGTTGATTTATAACGTTGTAAAAAGTCCAATTGATGGATTCAAGCAATTTTAAATCATTAATCAGTTCTTCTCGAACAACATCCTGTATCCGGCCACCAACACAACATACTACATACAAATCATAGGTATTATTTTGGGTACACACAATGTAGTCAGTAACCTTTGGGTTGGCTTTTAATAACACCTCAACATCATTTTTTGAAAGATTCTGATAGTAATCCCAACCAATGGAAGACGTACCTGGGGAATGATCAGGATTTGTACGAGCAGTGCCATGCTCAATACGCCCAAGACTCGCACATGTTAAAAATAGATAGCCATTGCCCTCAACATGGTCAATCATTTTCTCCAAAGTAGCCTCCCAATATGGATTATGTTCAAAACATTCGAAAGAAAGAACAAAATCAAATTTACGCGAAAAATCAATTTCGTGACCACTCAGAACCAAATCAACGGTAGGACCTGACGTTAAGTCGACTCCTATATAATCAGGGCTGTTAAATATAGATCGAACAGTACCGTTAACATCATAACTTCCGATCTCCAATACGGAGTGATTGGGGCTGAAAGAAAATACATTCGCCATAAGCTTAGCGGCATCAATTTGTTGAATGTGAGACATAATTGCGCTCCAAGGTCAAAATTATTTTTAACGCTTTACTTTTTAGATTTAATTAACAGATTTGATATCTTTTTTATTGAATAATTGACGATATGATTTAAAAAATCAAAAAAACGGCCTGGATAATAAACTACGTTAGCTAATACAAATATTAATGAAAGCATCATATACGAGAATGTATTGTTCATAATGAAAAGCTTGCGTATCAAAAACCTATAACTGTTGTTGCCCAAGAACGCATCATCTAAAATTTCCTTCTCGTCACCAAAGAGACCTTTCCCAGCTGCTCTAAAATGTTGAGCGAAGTTTCTAGAATAAAAGACTAACAACATCTTATTTTTGAACCTAAAAAATTGTCTTTCACTCATTCCATAATAATTAAATTTTTGCATAATCTGAAAGAACTTTGTATAAAACACAAGAATTGGACTATATCCTCCAGAGTTGTTTCGCGTTACTTTCACCATATTTTCTCCACTGTAAATAGCAGAACTCATGTTCGCCATAACCGAAAAACACGCTCCGACCTGCACTAAATTTGTTCCAACAGAGTCTTGGACAACTGAATCGTCTATCTTGTCTCTTCTATAAACCGCAGTTGAAACAAAGCCAACTTGGATTAATCTATCAAATAGCAAAGGTATCGGGGAGGTAAATATTTTATTTTTTGAAAAATTAAGTGGCCTTATAAGATCATTTTTCCCTGTCAGGCCATACGCTTTTAGAAAAATAATATCTGGATCAAAATCATTTATTGTTCTAAGAATATGAGAGAAATATTTTGTTTCAACAAAATCATCATCGCTCATTATAGCAACATACCTTGATTTCGGAGCTAACAAACTTTGTAATATATTTTTATCAGAACCAATATTATCCATATTTTTTTTATAAAGTAAATTTAGCGGAGTATAGCGGTTACTTTCACAAACTAGCCGAGATCTATCGTCGTCTTCAGAATTATCAAACACACAAACCTCAATTTGAGCAAGATCGGACTTAGATAGGCTGCGCGAAGATATTAGCAACGCGTCAAGACACTCGACTAAGTATTCTGGCCTACAATAAGTTGGTATAGAAATTGTCAATAAACGATTACTCAAAGCCAAGGACTCCTAGTAGGTTATAAATTAAGCCCGCGTGAACTGAAGAAAACTCTCCGCCAGACATGTATTGATAGTGGCCGAGATCACCAGAATTTAAAGCAAGTCTCAAAAAAATCAAACTCCCGCAAATGATCGACAGATAAACTAACGATTTTTTATTTTCGATCTCCAAACAATAGAATAAGGAAATAAACGGAGTGAAAATAACGGTTAGCCTTATAACAATAAATGGGATGTCTATTATTGCAGGCAATAGCAACAAACATGCGGTAGAAAGAGCGAAAACATAAACTAATGGCTTTGTTGTAATAATCATTAAAAATATACAGATTGACAGCTGAAGGATAAATCGTGGATTCAAACCGCCCCAAGGTTCAAACGAGGTAGAACCAAAATAATATAAGACTTTTGTAAATTCAAAATTGATTAATAGAACCCACACTAACAAACTTAGAACAACCATAGAAAATATAAATGCGCATAACAGCTTTAATTTACGAAATAACCCAAGTGTTTTGTGCTGCTGTTTAGGTGTTAAAAAATTTGATATGAAAAGTAACAACATAATTGTAAGCATCGTTATGTGCCCAATTATGGGGAGAATATAACACCCAATCCTCTGGAAACGACTTTGGTGAGATTTCCAAAGCATTATCACCAAGATTGCAAGTGACAATGCTAAGGAGAAACGCCATAAATGATAAAATGTATGGATCATCTCAGTACTAATAAAATAAAATACTAAAACTGCAAATAAGGGGTACCTAAATGATCGATAAATTACAAAGTGAATTATAAATACTGGCACAGCAACAGAAATAAAGAGCATTATATCTTGATTGAAATTCGTCGCTAAACCTATAAATTCCATCAACAAATACCAAACTGGTTCTTGGCCATTGAGAAATTTATATAGATACTCGGCTGGGTTTCCTATGTATGAATTGGTTTTCAATGCAATGTATGAATCTAAGTAAATAAGCGCATCATCATTGGCTAAACCTGTTTCTATGCTACCCCACCCCCCACCAATTTCTCTATTGGTAATGCTCATTACAATCGAGGAAGTAACAATCCAAAAAAGAATTTTGGGTTGTCGCTTAATCTGCTCTATAAGCGCGCATAAAATCAGAACATAGAATGGATTGAAAATCAGGGAAAAAGAAATTAGAAATACAAATGTGGTAAACCAAATCAGATTATCAAAGTTGTTATTTTTAGCTAAACCAATATTCATACTTTTTAAACTTCCAAAATAAAAGGGTATAAATAAATGACTGGAACTAACTGGTTATTCAATTTTTTCACTAAAATCCAAAATTTAGTAACGATTTACATAACTAATACATCTAATATTCAATAGATCTTGAAATATCATCAAACCATTAGCTCTTCATGTAAGTAGAGCTTAGGATAGAGAGAGTATTTTTTTATAGGTAAAAAATACCATAAGCAATAAAAGAACCCACTCACCAAAGATCATTGTTTCTAGCACTAAATGGGGATCCAAGTTTTCAATATTAAAAAATAGTATTGAAAAAATCACCAAAGATACAAGCCCCAATGCAGTGTATGCTTGTTTGACAATGCCTAAATAGATCGCCACCTGACTAATTAATATTGTCGATAACAAACCAGGAATAAGTGCAAGACTAAATAAAACGATCGATCCCTCCAATCCTTTATAGCCTGAGGAAAAAACAATCTTCACGATAATCGGCGCAGTAAGCCAAAGCATCACACAGCAAGTAATCGAAAAAATTATCGCGCTAATTATGTCACTTTTTACAGCGTTAAACACCTGGTCTTTCGGCACCATAAACTCATTTAGGCGTGGAATGATTCTTTGGATCATCGGGTTATAAGCCGCTTGTAGCATTTTTATTATGGCAAAACTGGCATAAAGCACAGAGAAATATTTTTTATCCATATAAGATCCCGCTAAAATAAGAGGGGCTGATGCAAAAACAAAAGAAAGTACCGTTATTAAAAAGTTGGGGAATGATAACTTAATCGGGGTCACACTTAGCCCCCGGATTAAATTTGTAAATTCAACTCTAAAACTTAGGGCTTTCAAAAGCGCTAATGAGGTGCTGAACGTCAATATAGAAAAAAGTAGAAATACAACATGTGGAGACAAGTCGAAAAATAGCAGACAACAAAACAGTACGATTACATAGACGGTTTTTATACCCAAATTAACTAAAACCATAGTCCTAATTCGATTTTCTACTATAAACAATATCTCCGGAGATAAAATTAAGCTCATCGAGTAAATGAAAAACCCTATTAATGCAAAAGTATTTTCTGAATTCAAAACCCAGACAATATAGGCAAGCAGACTTACAAAAGCGACTCCGCAGGTCAAAATTCGTGCGCGCATCAAAGTCGAATAGATTCTTTCTTTATCACCTAAATCGGCAGCTATGGACTGCGTACCCCATGTAAGAAAGCCCCAGTTTCCAATGACAAAAATGTAATGTGAAAGCGTCAGATAGAACCCATAAGTACCATATTCTTCCTGTGTTAAAAACTTAGTGACTATGACAGTCTGTCCTAGAGAAATCAGGGTGACAAGCGCGTTCAAAATTACAAGCTCAAATCTTTTAACAAAATTTAAAAATAAGATGCTCAGTTTATTTAAGCTTATCAACATTCTCTTACGTCTCTGTAAACTCAATAAAATGTAACAATTGATGAATAAGAAAGTCTGGTTTAGCATTAAAAACTCCAGACAGAAATACGTACGGCAATATTTACGCCCAGTTTAACCAAGGCTATGAGTGTTTAAAAACTTTAAAGTCGGCTGTACTTAAGGCTAGAATTCTAAACATGTCTTTTCTTAGTTATCTAATTACATATTGACTTTCAATCATATGACGGCCTGAAAGGATTACTTTGACGATTTAAATCAGACGTTTTTGTAGTTCAACCTGCGTAAGTAAGGCTCTATTAACTGTTGATAATACCTCATCATAACGCACTTCATTTATCACACTATGCTGTATTAGTTCTCGTAAATGCCCCAAATAAATGTGCTCATTACCAACTAATTTCTCAAAAACGCTGGTGAACTCGACATTATTGAAATCAAAAATAAGATTAAAGAGCTTTTTCTCTCTGACAAGGTCACAGATTCCTGTGTGATTAGAAAATATTGACACGCACCCAGCATTAGTAGCGGCAACTATGGACATAGGGCTTCCATCAGACAGGTTGCATGTCAAAAAGAATTTGCTGTTTGACAAAATATTCTGAAAATTTTCGATGTTACACGACTTAAGGATTTCAATATTGAGACCATGTCGAAATTTTAATTTCTCTACTGCAAATGCTAGTCCTGGGCTAAGCGGCATAAAGCAGATTGCCTTGTTTGCCCAATAGCAAGGATTGCTATCAATCTGGTCTATGAATGTCAACAGATTAGTCCTGTATGGGTAATCTGACTTTACGACCAGAAATAGCTCTCTATCAACTCCTGGAGCCAAATCACAAGCATCACTATCTACCTTACCGCCAAGGGTAGGACTACATGTAGGCAAGAGAATACCATCGAAACCAATATTCTTGGCTAACACCCCATCTCGAGGGCATTCGCCGTGAAGAAAATCAACTTTTTCCAGGAGATGAGTTAGTTTTTGTCGATGAAGTGGGTGTTCATGGAAAAAATATAAGTCATTACCCCATACAGAGCAGCATACTAAAAATTTAGAACCTTTATCTCGTAATTCACTCAACTGGTCATTCACTAAATATCCAGCACTTTGCAAATCATGGATCCAAATTAATTGAGGCGTGAATCGGTTTATTGCCTTGTACAGGATAGTCTTTCCTAATGGATTAAGATTATGCTCTGCGAGACCCCATAAATCGTCAAGCCAGTGTTCTGGCACGCTATAGCCAAAAACTCTATACATGGGCTTATCAACAAGTAAATGCCGCCAACTAACAGAAGCTACTAAGGACGTTGGATCCGAATTTATAAGCATAATGCACAAATGTTTATTTTGTGGAAAAGAAGCTTCAAATTTAGAAAGAAAATACTGAAAATGACTAGAATGTATTGGCGCAACGAACACGGCCTTTATTATATCGTCTTTTCTATATCTGACAACATAGTAAAATTGGATAAGACTTGCCAAAAAATATCTAAACATTCTGTATAGGAATAAGCCCCTCCAAATAAGCCAAGAAATTATCCCGCGGCTTTCACTAAGCTGTTTTAACAGTTTTTTAGACACAAAAATCATAGTATTATATGGTTACCTCACAAAGAAGCATGTTCTGTTTGATTAACTAATTAAGAATACTGATAAATCATAGCTTAAAAACCGCGAGTTCTAGAGGCCTCGATTACAAAAAGAGTTTTTTGAAGTTAAAAAAGAGAGCCATAATTACAATAGACTGCATGTAATAACACAGCGAAATAATGAAATTAGTTAAGACTATCATTATATTCTTCTGGTGCCTCCAGCATCTAAATATACTTCACCGGAGATCCTTGCTAACCCTAACATCAAATAGGACCTGTTTCGCAGTAGTAAGAATTTCATCAACCCATCTCGGATCATCATTATCCGCGTCTCTATCCAAATGGCGTGAAATATTACTCGCGTTTCCTTCTTTAAATAACATTTTTATGTTCTATTGAAAGTGTATTTAATCCTAGCAAGGTTTCATCAACACCTTTAGTTTCAGGATATTTGACATCTTTAAAATTTTTTAAAAAAATATTTTTTACTGCGGGTATTTCTTTTAATCGTCCACCAGAAATAATTATATTTTCTTCCGGTCCCTGAGCTGTAAATAAAGTAATTAATTCAATATATTGATCACAAAAGACCTTAACTAAAGCCACGTACATATCGTCAAGGGTGAGATTAGATTTTTTAATTAAATCCAAATTCTTTTTGTTATAACGCCAATTATTTGGAAATATATTAAGATCAAATTCAATTAATTTATTGAATCCCTCTAATGACTGTGGAGTGATATTGTTTAGCTTTCTCCAAAAATTCTTGTCTTTAAAGATTGTTTTATTAAGGTGCTCCAAAGATCTTCCTGCTGGTATATGTGTATGAGCCGCAAGAAATTTCCCAAAGAAGGGTTTTAAATCAAAAGAACCATTCAGATTAGTAATATCTTTATAAACTTTTGCTACTTGGCTCCCTGTTCCTAAATTTATACTTATAGCTTTATCGTCTAATAAAGAACCTAGAAGTGCTGTTTGCATATCTCCATAGCCTCCAAAGACTTGAACATCTTTCCCGCCTAACTTAATTACACCCAATAAAGGCTCTTCCGTAGATTTGAAAACTGAAGGAAAATCAAATTTCAAATCAGGATATATTTTGTCTAATATCTCTATTTCCCACTCTTCTTTTAAAGGGCTATAACACCCATAAGAGGCCGCCATAGAACTATCTATCTTTCCTGAAAGAGTACCTAATTTACAAATAATTAACTCTGGTAGCGTTAACATTCGATATGAATTGTCCGAACCTATCAATTCAGAAAAGTTCAGAACGGGCATCCCTGCATGTAGTGACTGTCCTGTACTATGAATAAAATCAGGATATTCCTGATTTATCTTTTCTCTAATCTCCAAAGTCCTCTTTGAAACATGTCTCCAGCTATAGAACTCACTAAATACTCCTTTTCTTTCATCCAAAGTAGTAAAATTGTGCATCTCTGTACATAGCCAAATCTCGGAAAACGGGCAAATACGATATTGCTCTTCTACGTGACTTAAAAACTCTCCAATTATCACGTCAGAAGAAAATTTATTTCCATATTTAGTAGAGAACGAATCAGTTCTCTTAATAGAGCCTTTGATTAAAGCGTCATCTTTTTGAAAGACTGACTTGATTGACGTCGCACCAATATCTAATAGAAGTTTACTCAACCGATAAATCTCTCAAGATTTCATTTTTGGCCTGAATTATAAGGTCTTTAGTTTCATCTATATCATTAAAAGAGAAATGCATTTCTCCCATACTTTTTATGTATGTAAAATTAAAATTATTACCAAGAGTCTTTTTATCCTTCCGTAAATGATCGCTAATATCGTCAAAAGAAATGTCCGAAAGAATATCAATAAATGATTGCTGCAGTATTAATTTAGCCGGCCTTAAAAATTTGGTAAAAAGTTCTTCTGACATTAAACCTAACTTAAGAGCTAATTTGTTCTCTACTAGTATCCCAATACAAACACCTATTCCGTGAGGTATTTTGAAATCTGATAGGCCTTCCAAAGCATGACCGACAGTGTGCCCATAATTCATAGACTTTCTGATATTTATTTCATACTCATCCTCTTCAATGACAGCTTTTTTGACCAAAAGAGAAGAAACGATTAGTGTCTTTATCGCCCTTAATTCGCCAGCTATAGCCTGCTCTAAATTAGCCTCAAGAATTTGAAATGATCGCTCTCCACCGGTTATAGCTAACCTGTATATCTCGCCATAGCCGCAGGAGAGATGATCGCTACTTAATGTATCTAAAAAGTCAGCACAAAGAATTACTTCTTTAGGCGCGGAAAATAGTCCAAGTAGGTTTTTGTAACTATCAAAGTTCACAGCAGTCTTTCCACCTAAACAGCTATCAGAGATACCTAACAGTGTTGTAGGAAGATAAGTCCACGGGACTCCTCGTTTAAACAGATAAGAAGCCGTTCCGCCAAGGTCTTGAAGGACCCCACCCCCCATAACAAAAACATTAGAAGCTTTATTAATATTATTCTCAGCAAAGAACTTGCATATATCGAGAGCTGTATAAATATTTTTAATCTCTTCACAAGCTTTGACTAAATAAACTCTAGACGAATCAATAACAACATTATGTTTGAAATATTTTTCATACACATCACCATCTACTACAAGACATGCATCTTTATGCTCATTGAGCAAACTGATAACATCCTTTATTGCGATAAAACCTTTTAAGTTATAATCTTTTTGATGTGAGGAAATATCATAATTAAAATTTTCTAAGCTAGAAATTTCTGGGTATCGTAAGTCTTTATTGTCTATTGAGAATTTATTCATCTAAGTGCCCCTGAAATCCGCCTGCTGAAAACCCACCATCCACAATTAAATTAATTCCTGAAATATATTTAGATTCATCTGCAGTTAAAAAATATACCGCATGGGCAATATCTTCAGATTTCCCCAATTCCTTTAAAGGTATCATTGCGGAAATCTTCTTTAACTTTTCGTCGCTATTGTTTTTATTTGTTAGCTTTGTATCTATAAACCCTGGCGAAACTAAATTGGCAGTTAATTTCCTCTCAGCACCTTCTATAGCCAAGCTTTTAACAAAACCATAAAGAGCATGCTTAGACATCGTATAAGATGATCTGTCTTTCCTTGCGAAATCACTATATAAAGAGCCTATAGCAACAAAGGATTTCAATTTTCTTAAGCACTTATAGTTTCTAGAAAAGATATATTGTAGGCAGTTACAGTTTATTTGTAGTGTCTGTTCATAATCAGAAAACTGAGTTGCCGCTATAGCTGAAGGGTTATTAATAGCTGAAGTGAAAATAAATATTTCGAAGTATTCTTTTTCATAAGAGCTGAAAAAATCATCAATACTCTTAAGTGATAGAAGGTTTATGTGTACTGCCCCAACTGAGACTGTTTTTTCCTTATCATATTTTGATGTTATTGATTTACCAATATCTCCCGTGCCCCCTATTATCAAAACTTTCTTCGCATTATTCATAATTTGAATTGTCAGCAAGTGGGATTAACATTCTCTTTAAAAACTCGTCTTTATCCAATAAAGGGGCCATTTCTTCTAAAGGGGAAGATACCATCTTACCATTCGATAATTCTTTTGAAGTTACCCTAGGTTCAAAACCTTGACCCCCGTCCAGGATAACCTCAATGAATTTGATACACTTTTCTTTATTAGATATAGCCTTTAGAAGAGCCTTATCACTATCGACCTTAAGGTATTTTAAATCAAAGGCTTTTGCGATTTTTTTGAAATCAGGCATAAATAGATTTGAATCTTCACCGCAGCCAACTTCGAAGCCACCAAAGTAATTATTCTGGCTTTGTCTTATAGAATGATAGCCCTTATTATTAAGTACAAAAATTTTAATATCCTCCTTTGCAAAAGGTCTTAGCGAACTTAACTCTTGGAGATTCATCATGATACTTCCATCGCCAGTAATCAGTAGCTTTTCTAAAGGACTCTTTGCATAAAGAGCCCCTAAGAGCGCAGGAAGGTCGTAACCCATAGAAGCGCAGCCTTTATTCGTATAAAGTCTTTGACCCTCCTTGAGTTTAGCCGCTTTAAAGGTAACGACCGCAGCTGTTCCATCGCCAGTTATAATTTGGGTTAATGGGCTTAAATTATCAAAGAGTACTTTCACAAAATGATAAGGATTTATTTGGCCTTTAGGTGCTAGATAATGCTTTTTTTCAACCACGTTCAGTTCTTTAACATTCTTTTTACACCACTCAAGAAATTTTATATGTTCGGAATTTACCATTTTCTTATTGTTAGTGAGACTTTTAAATAATTCAAAAAAGGAGGTTACATCTAAATTTATCTTTAAATCAATTGCCAAGTTAGACTTATCTAATTCTGCATTATCTATATCTACCATCACTTTAGTAGCTTCTCTCGCAAAACTTTTTTCGTTAAAGCCCACCTGCCTAACATGCATTCTTGCGCCAATAATTATTAGTAAATCACAATTCTGCATATTAAAGTTTCCAGCTCGCTCGCCGTCGGCTCCTGGCCTTCCGGCGTAAGACATATGCTCATTAGTCACAATATCATGTGAATTCCAGACCGTACAAACTGGTATATCTAATTTACTAAGGAAATCATTTAATTGGTCCGTACTATCTGAAAACCTAACGCCATTTCCTACTATTAATAGCGGCCTTTTCGCTTTTTGAAGTAAAGTTAACAATTCTTTTACTTTTGGAATCTCCTCTTTCGGCATTAATTCTTTAGAATTACGTAACTGGGAAACATATCCTTTCGTTATCTCTGAAATCTCAGTGGCCGTAATGTTTATCGAGGTAGCCTGTATATCCAAAGGCACATCGACCCAAACAGGGCCTTTTCTACCCTGCATTCCGTCTAGAATCAACTCATTAATTCTTGTCACTAGATCAGCAGTATCTTCAAATTGAAGCCTTGATTTAGTTATACCCTTTACCATATTTATTATGTCGACTTCTTGGTCTCCAAACTGTCTTAAATCCGGATTAACATTTTTTACAAGGTGTTCTGTTTTTACCTGACCAGATATGACAATCATAGGTATTGAATCAACATAAGCACCATAAACACCGTTTAGAGCATTTATTGCCCCAGGACCTGTTGTGACATTTACAATTGCTGGTTTTCCTATTGTCCTAAAGTAAGAATCCGCGGCCATAGAGCATGCTTGTTCATGATGAAGTGGAATAGTTTTTATTTTGGTTGATCTTCCAAATGAATCGTTAAGATGCATTGACCCTCCACCAGAAACCATAAACACATCCTGCAGAGACCAAGCTTCTAAAACCTTAACGATGACTTCCGATACCTTCACATTCCTATCCCATTTCCAATTTGTATTTAAATTATCAAACTTAATTTTAAAGTAAGGTGATTTTTCATTAACAACCGCGGCTCAAACTGGCGCTATCTACTATTGATAAGCGGCCCCATTCAAGCGCGCTTTATTTTAGTACCTAAGATGCTGTGGAGTCACATGATTTTAAATCCACTATGCTTTCACTCCGGTGTATTTGATGATCCGGACAATCACCATAGCCCCATTCAGCAAAAATAAAATCAACCGCTACAGCCAGGCAACTTTCCATGTCGTGCACAGTATCACCGATATAGAGGCAATCATTAGGCTTCAAATTCTTCTCGGATAAAAGATAACTAATAACATCTTTTTTTGTTGCACCCGGTTTTCCAATAGAATCAATACTGTATATATGTTCAAAAAAACGATCTAGATTATAATGTGCAAGGATACGCTTGGTTGGAATTTCCCTTTTATTGGTAACGACAAATAGTCTCTTGGAAAGTATTAAATGCTCCAAGACGTCAATAACGTTCGGATACAAGGTGCATTCAACACAGAAAAAATCGTCATAAAACTCTCGAAAACATGCGGAAATATCCGAAAGGAGGCATTCACTCTCGTTAGGTAAAAGTTCAAGCAAAAGATGATTTAGCGGGGGGCCTATCAATGATATATCTATAGGCTTAATAGGAGTAACCTGAAGTTTGTGAAATGTTGATTCTAACGCCGAAATAATTGTCTCAGCTGAGTGAATCAAAGTACCATCCAAATCGAAAATAAGACAACCCTTTCGATCTATTAGCGCTTTACTATTCAAGATTACAAACCCTTATAATTAAATTATTTCAGCTGGCCATATTCAATTTAACTAGCTATATAAGCGCATTATGAGAACGGCTTTTGACCATTTCTCCATTTTTGATCTAAATATTTGACAACATAGCAATAATGGACAAATCCAAACTGATCGTCTCAGACACTCCAAGCTGAGACGTTATTTTACTAGTATCCGGGATATAAATATTCCTATTCAGCTGCTCAGAACGCTCAACAATAACTGCAGAATTTGAACCGGCTATAAGTTTTATTTTATGCGCCAAATTCTCGATCGATATTTCCTTTTTCGAACCGACATTATAGACTGCAGGAATACTATCCGTATTGTATAACAAAACAAGCAGCCATTCAGCTAGGTCGCGCTGATCTAAATACGAGCGTATAGGAGTGCCATCTCCACGAATCACAATATCTTCATTTTTAGAAGCGTTTAGGATAAAATTCCCAATAGCAAAGTGGACATCAAGAGGAAGAAATCTGCCACTGAAAGCAAAGCAACGTGCGATCGTTACCTTGAGACCAAATTGATCTGCATACAGAAAACATAAATGCTCAGCCATTCTCTTCGATATTGAGTACGTGTTATTCTTGTCATTAAATGCGGGGAGCGTATTCATATTCTCAGAAAAACTAATAGCATTTTTGGGCATTTCACCATAAACGCCACCTGAACTGACATACAAAACCTTTGCAAGAGGCTGGAAATCCTTTACATATTTAAGGATCTTCTCTGTACCAGTAGCAATCTGACGGTATCGATCAAGCGAAGAAAGACTCGAAACATCCGTTGATGCAGCAGCCGCATGTATAATATAGTCAAATTTCAAAGATTCAAGCACAGGGTTTACCTGCGACCCATCAAGGTCAAAATCTATTATATTCACATTTTCAAAGGTATCAAATGGAAAAATGGATTGGTATTTTTTGGGTTCTCGAGCTGTCAAATAAATGGCATCAGAAGAAAAATCCATCTCTGAATTCAAATAATTGACGAGTGATTTTCCGAAAAATCCTGTCCCACCAAAAATCAATACATTACCAAGATTAGTTGTCATAAATGGTAATTAATCTCTTAAAGAAACCTCGTATATGAAAGACAAGCCTCGAGTCAACCCTAATTTCAGTGATTATTCTTTCAAACACAACAGTTGTGTATGCCTGTTCACGGTAAATACTAATAACCTGCTTAACAAGCGAGCCAGCAAACGTCTCATTCAAAAGTATCGCACCGCCACCAGTTACAGTAAATACTTGGGTGACTCCCGATTTCTTTATAAAATTTGCCAGCTGCAGTGACACGGATTCCATCTACAATCCTCGATCCAAAATTTTCATCCTGAGTGTACTATTTTCTGCGAAAACGCCATTAACATTAGATATCATCAGGGGTTTGTCCTTTTTCAAATCTGTCATTACTTTTTCCCCATCAAATATCTCCCTGCAAGATAATTGTCCTTTAACTAAAGGAACAGCTAGATAAAAATATTCCTCAAAATTTTCATGGTTAATAATCGTTCCTTCATCCAAATCACATCTTAAAAATATCCCTCTCACCAGCGCATCTAAGTACTTAGTTTCATCCTTAGTGATTTCTCGCCGCTGGTGTCCGACACCACCACACATTTCCTTCGCTTTATGGAATGCCTTAAACCAGTCATCAACTTGATGCGGCAATGAGTTATATTTAGGAGAAGATTCATTTTCCCATTCAATGTCAATGTGCCGCTCCCAAGATCTCGCACCTTTCCCGTAAGAAATCATCATAGAATTCGACCAGTCATGGTATTCGTGAGTCGACAAACCAATTACATTGGCTGGATATCTATTTTTCAGGTAATCAATTTGATCTAAATGAAGTTGATGATCTTCTGATGGATATAATGACACACAGTGATTAACGCACAATGGGATATCTCTTTTTTTGAAGAAAGACACAATATCATCCAAATCTTTTTCGCTAGCACCTCCAGAAGAGACAATAACGGGCTTGCGAGTAGACGCTATTTTTTCAATTAACGGCCAATCGTTCATGTCGGAGCTAGCAATCTTTATAATAGGAAAACCGAACTCAACGCAGAGATCAACAGATTCTTCGTCAAAAGGTGTTGACATTGGAATACAGCCCATTGCCTTCACTTTATTAACTAATATTTGATAATTTTCTTTTGTTAACGCTTTTTTCTCTGTCTTGTTAATATAATTAAGCGCTTTTTGATCAGTTCTCTCGTTACCCTTAAAATCAGGATGTACAAAGCTATCCATTTTACGAAATTGCAGTTTGATCGCAGCCTTAATATTATTTTGCCTGCACACTTGACCATGATCCTGGATTATTTTTAGACCCTTTTCCATATTTCCATTATGGTTATTGGCTGCCTCTAAAACAAACAGGTTCTCGAATAAATTTTTATCTCTTTGTGATACTGTTTCCATATACCCACCTCCATTAATAGTTTTGTTTAAAAATCCGATACGCCAAAAAAATCTTCAAGTTTAGCAACAGAATAGTCCAACTGCTCCCTGCTCAATCCTGGATACAATCCCAGCCATAATGTTTGGTTCATAGTAATGTCAGTATTCACTAATTCCCCAACAACTCTGTAATTTAATCCCTCGAAATAAGGCTGTTTTATCAAATTTCCAGCAAACAAAAGTCGCGTACCAATTTTGTTTTCATCTAAATATTTTGTCAAATCCGTTCGGTCGACTCCGCAATTTTTTTTCAATGTAATAGGAAACCCAAACCATGAGGGTTCCGAATTCTCAGTCGACACTGTCAACTCTATATAGTCAGACAGCGATGATAACTTTTCGGTTAAATAAGCGAAATTATCATTCCTCGCCTTTATAAACTCAGGGAGCCGCTTTAATTGAGCAAGACCGCACGCGGCCTGCATGTCTGTTATTTTTAAGTTATAGCCAAGGTGCGAATAGGTGTATTTATGGTCATAACCTTGGGGTAAGGAACCTAGTTTTTGACCAAAACGTTTACCGCAAGTATCATCACACCCTGGCTTACAGTAGCAATCACGCCCCCAATCTCGGTAGGATTCTGCAATACTCATTAGCTCGGAGTTATTACTGAAAACTGCACCGCCTTCACCCATTGTCATGTGG
>Ga0209532_1000519_pt1 | contig 33058 bp, 36 predicted proteins | sample COG_02_FD_184746 | JGI IMG/M metagenome (GOLD analysis project Ga0209532, IMG submission 184746) | Pelagic Microbial community sample from North Sea - COGITO 998_met_02 (SPAdes) (version 2) | ecosystem: Environmental > Aquatic > Marine > Neritic zone/Coastal water | place: Helgoland, sampling... | reverse complement strand
GAAGCGATTGCACAGGCCAATCCTGCGGTGCTGTCTAGGGCCGCTAAGCAACAAGTCGGCGGGTATTACGCGGACTGGGTGATGTCATCGGGGCCAGAGTTCTTCACACGTAATACGACAGAGGATATAATCATTCGCACCACGCTTGATCAGCGGTTACAGAAGGCTGCTGAAGAGGGCCTGCAATGGGTGTTTGATAATAAGGTATCTGCCGGCTCAAAGGCGCAAGCCGCAATTGTTGTGATGGATGCTGATGGTGCTGTACGTGCCATGGTTGGTGGTCGTGCGACCAAAGTAACTGGCGCGTTTAATCGTGCAACTCAAGCGATGCGCCAGACAGGGTCTGCGTTCAAGCCGTTCGTATACGCAACAGCACTAGACCTTGGGTATTCACCACTCGATACGATCAATGATGAGCCCTATTGTTTGAATATTGCAGGTTCAGGGGAGTGGTGCCCAAACAATTATACTAAGAAATTCGAGGGCCCTGTGACGATGGCACGGGCACTTGAGGCGTCATTAAACATCCCTGCTGTCAAGATTTCTGAAAGCGTTGGTCGTGATTTGGTGCGCCGTGTCGCCTCCGATTTTGGGATCAAGAGCGATTTGGCTGCTGGCCCTGCTCTGGCGTTGGGCGCATCAGAAAGCACATTGTTGGAAATGACAGGTGCATATGCTGGCATCCTAAATGGTGGATCTGCTGTAACTCCGTTTGGCTTGGTTGAGCTTAGCCTGCTTGGCGACAATGAGCCGTTGATGGGCACTGGTGGTGGTATTGAAGAGCGGGTCATCCAAGAAAGCTCCGCACGGCAGCTGACATGGATGATGGAGAAGGTCGTCAGCCAAGGTACTGGCAAACGCGCCCAATTTGAGGGTCGTGAGATTGCTGGCAAAACAGGGACAACCCAAGGTGCAAAAGACGCATGGTTCATCGGGTTCACAGGCGATTACGTGGCCGGTGTTTGGATGGGGTATGATGATAATACGAAGCTAAGGGGCGTGACCGGGGGCGGGCTACCTGCTGATATCTGGCGCGAAACTATGCAGCGTGTTCACAAAGGTGTTCCAATCAAACCATTGCCAATGCAGTCACCAAAGCAACCTCAACAAGTCGCCCAACCCATTAATGTGGTGCCGGACAATAGTTCTAAAAATAGGAATATTATTGAAAACCTGTTGTTCAATCTTTTGGGTGGAAATGACCGCTAAGGCGAGGGAACCGAGTAAGGCGGATATTTATATTCCGCCTTACCGCCCAAGGGTCAGCCAGCCTTTTTAAGATCGGCGATCATCTTGTCGATGTTGCCACCATTGCGATCCAGCAAAGCGCCAATTTCCGTACGCTCAGTCAAAAGCAGGTTTACGCCTTCAATGAACATGTTGAAGAATAGGTCTTTGCCTGATTTTGAAGAAACTAGGAATGTGACTTCGAACGGGGCTGAGCCGCGCAAAGACGCTGTGGTTTTTACTTCATATCCCGCTTTGATTTTACGAGACGATTTAACTTCGACTTTGCCGCCTACAAATTCGCGGAAACGCTTGCCGTATTTACGGGCAATGTAGATTTCGAATGCTTTACCAAACGCACGCTTTTGACCTGCAGATGCACGGCGCCCGTCCACGCCCAATGCATATTGTGCCATGATTGGCACGTCTGCATAGCGGCGGAAAATGCCTTGGAATTCCTTGATCATTGCGGCTTCAGATTTGCCTGACCCAATAACGCTATTGATCTTGGCAACGAGGCTATCGACAAGTGTCCGGGCCTCACCTTGGGTTAAAGCCCATGATGGTGTTGCGGTCATTGCCAGTGAAGAGGAAGCAAGTGCGACAAACGTCCGACGTGATATGTTATTGTGCATAAGGGTCCTCATAAGGGTCAGAGTATGGATCTTCGGCTGAAGAAGCGCTGCCTTCATCTCCGAGTGCGAAGCGACGGTTCTGCAAATAGATCAAACGTGCTTGTGCGTAACTGTCTTCGCTTTCGTACAGGATGGAGTCGATGGTGCTCGAATAGCGGTCGCGATCCGATAGACGTGAAGATGTGCTTGCCAGAGTCCCGTAGTATTTTTCAGGACTGCCCACGACATAACTTAACGGATTGGTAAACAAATCGACAACTTTGCCAGTTGTTGCACGTACAGTTGACGGGCCAAGTCCTGGCAGCTCAATATAAGCACCTTCGCCTGCACCCCACTTATAAAGAGTTTCACCAAAATCAGTGTCGTGCTCTGCGATCTCCCACTTTTCTGCTGGATCAAGTAACCCACCAAAGCCGAGAAGTGTGTTGGTTAGGAAACGTGCCATCGACAAGCCGACACCGCGCAAATCGCCCTGAAGAAGTGAATTAACCATGATGCTGGGTTGGCCAAGGTTTTCAGCAAAATGACTGACAGAATTTTCAACCTCATCTGGCAAGAAAGATGAGTAACCCGACGCGGCTGGGCGAACGAGTTTTTCGTCCAGCTTGCGGTTAAAGGCGTGAACTTTTCGGTTATCTTGTTCGTAGGGGTCAAAGATACCGTCAGCGTTACGTGCCCCATTGGTCGATGCACAGGCGGTCAATACGACTGTGCAGGCAATCAAAGCAATCTTTGTTGCTGCGCGTTTAACCGATGAAAAAATTGGCACTGAATGAGCTCCGAGAAGTTAGTTTAACCGTTAAATAAGGCTTTGCGGTGTAAAGCCCATAGTGAACCCATCAGAAATATGGCGATGTGGCCGTTGCGTTACATGATTTCTTATATCCCTTGTATGAACTGAAGGAAATCGGTTGTTTGTTTTGGCGAAAAGGTGCCGATGAAAGTGAGAGCCCAACACAGCGGTGATCTGGAATTGAGGGCTGCATGGAACCAAAACTGCCGTCCTTACTGGATTGTTGGGCTGTTTAGCTTGTTTTCTAATCTGATGATGCTGACAGGGCCCATCTATATGTTGCAGGTTTATGACCGCGTTTTGGGCAGCAAATCACAAGAGACATTGGTCGCTTTATCATTGCTGGTTGTCCTACTTTATGGGGTCATGGGAGTGCTGGATTGGTCGCGGGGGCGGATCATGACACGGGTGGGGGCAAGATTTCAAAATGCGCTAGATGAACAGGTTTTCGCTGCCGTCTTGCAAAGGTCTGCGAAGGGGGCAGATCTCCACTCTCAGACAGGATTGCGAAATATTGAGGCAATTCGTCGTTTTATGGCGGCACCCGTTTTTTTGGCATGCTTTGATTTACCTTGGGCACCCATTTTCTTGATCGGTATTTTTATACTTCATCCAATGCTGGGTTGGCTGGCGGTTGCGGGTGCCTTGGTGTTGGTGGCACTGACATGTCTGAACCAATGGTTTATGCACCAATCTCAAAGTGCTGCCGGAGTTTTGAGGTTCCAAGCAGGCGAGATTGCAGATCAGATGCGTGACGAAGCAGAGATGATTTGCGCCATGGGAATGCAGGAAATCGTGCGTCAGCGGTGGTTGAAGGAGCGTAAGGGGGCGCTGGATCACCAAACCCGGACCAGTGATGTAACAGGTGGCTTTTCGTCACTAACCAAGACACTTAGATTATTTTTGCAATCGGCAATGTTGGGGCTCGGTGCCTATTTGGTTTTGGAAAATCAAATGACGGCCGGTGGCATAATCGCTGGTTCGATTTTGTTGGGACGGGCGTTGGTTCCGGTTGAAACTATTTTGAACCAATGGGAGGTAATCCAGAGTGCCAAAGCGGGTTGGGATGGCGTGGGTGTTTTACTTTCGGGTGCCCCCGTTGCGCCACGCCGGATAGAGCTGCCTTGCCCCAATGCCGACCTTGAAGCGCGGTCTTTAACAGTCGTGAGATCTGGTGAAAAGATTGCAGCCCTTCGAAACGTCACGTTTCAAGTGCAGACGGGCCAAGCCATCGGTGTTATTGGCCCGTCTGGTAGTGGCAAATCCACGTTGGCGCAGGCGATTACTGGTGCTTTGCAGCCTGTGGGTGGATCGCTTCGTTTGGACGCAGCTGCGTTAGATCAATATGACCCTACTAGGCTAGGCGAGTACGTGGGATATTTGCCCCAACGGGTTCGGTTGTTCGATGTTACGATTTCGGAAAATATTGCGCGGCTTGATCCAGAAATGGAAATCCGTGCGGCAAAATCTGCCGCAGCGCATGAGATGATCCTAGAGCTGCCCGACGGATACGAGACCCGGTTGCGTTCGGCCCAAAGCCGGTTGTCTGGCGGACAAATGCAAAGAATTGGATTGGCACGTGCGATGTGCGGCGAACCACCCATCGTGGTTCTAGACGAACCGAATTCGAATTTGGACGCCATTGGAACTGATGCGTTGAACGCAGCGATCCGCACTATCAAATTGCGAAAAGGCGCGGTGATCGTCATGGCCCACAGACCTGCGGCAATACGCGAATGCGATCTCTTGTTGGTGTTAGAAAATGGGACTCCAACTGCTTTTGGCCCTCGTGATGAAGTGTTGCGCAAGACTGTCCAAAATCACCATAAAATGCTCCTTGCATCGAACGATCCTAAGAGTACCCCATGAATCAGGATCAGGCAGAACTGCGGTGGTCTGCATCAATTCCGATTACTTTGGGATTTTTTGCTTTGGTCGTGCTGTTTGGCGGTTTTTTCACATGGTCTCTTACAACAGAAATATCGGGCGCGATTGTTGCTCTTGGACGCGTCGAAGTCGAACGAAATCGCCAAGTCGTGCAACATCAAAGTGGTGGAACTGTTGCTGCAATTGTCGTCGAAGAAGGTGGCATGGTGCAGGCGGGTGACGCGTTATTGCGTTTGGATGGGCGGCAATTGAAAAGCGAGAAGAACATTCTTGACGGGTTGTTGTTTGAGTTGGCCGCAAGACGCAGTCGACTAACGGCGGAGCGCGACAATGTCGAAACGGTTATCTTTGATGATGCATTGGTTGCCCATGGTGGCGTTGACCCTAACGTTGCTGAACTCGTGTTAGGTCAAATGAACTTATTTCATGCGCGTAGAGATGCAGCCAAACTTGAAGTCGAAAAATTAGAGGCACGCATCGTACAGGTTGGCAATGAAGCCTTGGGACTTGGGGCACAGGAAATCGCGTTAAAATCACAACTTGGATTCGTTCTCGAAGAGCTCAAAGCGCAACAATCACTTTTTGATCGTGGGTTGGCCCAAGCGGGGACCGTCTTTTTCTTGGAGCGAGAAGCTGCAAAACTTAGAGGACAGATAGGGGAATTAGCGGCGCAAACGGCTCAGTTGAATGGGTTGATAACGGAAATTGATTTGGAAGTATTGAAACTCTCGAATACCTCACGTGAAAATGCAATTGCACAGTTGCGAAATATTCGACACCGCGAAACAGAACTTATCGAGCAGCGTGCGGCACTTGCCTATAAGATTAATCAATTGATCGTGCGTGCACCAGTTTCGGGGATCGTTTATAGAATGAGGGTTCATTCTGTCCGGTCTGTTCTTAAGCCTGCCGAACCCATTCTATTTTTGATCCCGCAAGATCGCCCTTTGTTGATTGTGACTCGAATTGATCCGTTGCACATTGATAAAATTGACCGCGGTAAACGTGTTACGCTGCGGTTCACGGCATTGGATCAACGGACAACACCAGAGCTAGAGGGTGTTGTTTCACTCATCTCGGCGGATTCATTTGAGGACGATGGAGGTGGGGCATGATATTACCGCGCTGAAATTTTCCTGGAACCAGAAGAAATGGCAAAACTGGCAGGCAGAAGTGCCCTGATCCCAGGAATGCCCGTCGAGACATTTATTCGTACAGTCGATCGATCGCCGCTGGCTTATTTACTGAAACCGATTGTGGATTATTTCAGTCGCGCCTTTAGAGAGTCGTAATCTCTCTTTCCGTTTCTGTTCGACAAGGGTAGCGTTCAATCGAATTTAATCTTGTGATAAGGATCGCTGAAATGAACGCTGAAGATCGTCTAAATTCTCTGGGCCTCACACTGCCCGAAGCAACTGCACCTGCTGGCAACTATGTTCCCTTCGTTCAGGCTGGCGATATGGTCTACATCTCTGGTCAAATTTCGAATGGCCCTGACGGTTTGGTCCTTGGCAAACTGGGTGACAACATGGACGTTGAAGCAGGTGCCGCTGCTGCGCAATTGTGTGGTTTGCATTTGATCGCGCAATTGAAAGCAGCCTGTGGTGGTGATCTTAGCCGCTTGGTGCGCGTTGTGAAGCTGGGTGGATTCGTGAATTCGACAGACAACTTTACGGATCAGCCTAAAGTTATCAATGGCGCGTCTGATTTGATGGTGGCGGTTTTTGGCGACACTGGTCGTCATGCGCGCGCTGCTGTGTCCTCACCGTCGTTGCCTTTGGGCGTTGCGGTTGAGATAGAGGGAACGTTTCAAATCAAATGATAACGCGTTTGCACCCAGATTTTTTGACGAAACCACTGACACATCGTGGGCTGCACGATGTGTCAGATGGCCGACCTGAAAATAGTCGCGCCGCTATTCGTGCAGCTATCGCACATGGTTATGGAATTGAGATTGATTTACAGTTGAGTGCTGATCAAACACCTATGGTGTTCCATGATTATGGGTTGAATCGTCTGACGGCTGAAACCGGGGCAGTAGCGCAAATGAATGCCGCTCAATTGGGTGCGATTCAATTGTCTGGCGGCAATGAAGGTATTCCAGATCTGGATGAGGTTCTGGCTTTGGTCGCTGGCCAAGTGCCCTTGTTGATCGAGTTTAAAGACCAAGATGGCGCGATGGGGACGAATGTTGGCTCCCTTGAGAAAACGGCTGCTGATCTGCTCTCAAAATATAGCGGGCCTGTTGCTGTGATGTCTTTCAATCCTAATAGTGTTGCACGTTTGGCTGAATTTTTGCCCGACGTTGCGCGTGGCATTGTGACAAGTGCATACGCGCCTGATGACTGGCCGCTAAGCCAGGTGGTTTGTGACCATTTACGTGATATCCCTGATTATGACCGAGTGGGCGCGAGTTTTATCAGTCATGAGCTGGCTGATCTGGGCCGAGCACGCGTTGCTGAACTGAAGGCAAATGGCGCGAATGTTTTGTGCTGGACGGTTAAGTCTGCCGTTCAAGAAGTACAGGCACGTAAGGTCGCAGAAAATATAACGTTCGAGCAATATCTAGCTTGAAACATGTGTGGGCAGCCACAACTTATAAGGCGTAATGGTCGGGGGAGCACGCGATGACCCAGCATCAAGTTGAAATCAGCGTCATTCCTAAGATTGCAGAAATTGGGCAGCTTGTTTGGGACAGCTGTGCCTGCCCAGAGGTTTCTGATGGTGGTCGCCCTAATGATCCCTTCACAACTTACCGGTTTTTAAGTGCGTTGGAAGACAGTGGATCTGTTGGTTCTGGCACAGGTTGGCAGCCGCAATACTTGGTCGCTCGTGTCGATGAACAGGTGATCGCTGTCGCGCCACTTTATGTGAAATCGCATTCACAGGGTGAGTACATATTTGATCACAATTGGGCCCACGCTTATGAACAAGCAGGTGGTCGCTACTACCCGAAGCTTCAAATCGCGGTGCCGCATACGCCGGCAACGGGTCGTCGTTTTTTGGTACATCCAGATTTTGCAGAAACGGGTTTTTCCGTATTGGTTCAAGGTGCCATTCAATTGGCTGCGGACAATCAAGTGTCCAGCGTTCATGCCACTTTTTGCACTGAAGCTGAGGCTGAGTTAGGTGCGCAGCTGGGGTTGATGTCGCGGGCCACCCAACAATTTCATTGGTTGAACAATGAATATAAGGACTTCGACGGTTTCTTAGCTGATTTGAGTTCGCGTAAGCGTAAAAACATCCGCAAAGAACGGGCGCAGGCTCAAGGTTTTGGTGGCGACATCGTAACCTTGCGGGGGACCCAAATAAAGCCTGAACACTGGGATGCTTTCTGGGAGTTTTACCAAGATACTGGTGCGCGCAAGTGGGGTACGCCATATCTGACCCGTCAATTTTTTGAGATTGCGCACGAGACTTTACGAGATGATATGGCGTTGGTCTTAGCGCGCCGAGATGGCGAGTGGATCGCAGGTGCATTGAATTTTGTGGGCCGCGAAACGTTGTATGGCCGCTATTGGGGATGTGTTGAACACCATGCCTGCCTGCATTTTGAACTGTGTTATTATCAGGCGATCGACATTGCGATTGGCGTTGGTCTGAAGCGAGTTGAGGCAGGTGCACAAGGTCAACATAAATTGGCCCGCGGGTATTTGCCGACCCAAACGCACAGTTTACACTGGGTTCGGGATGCTGGCTTTTCCGAAGCGATTGGATCTTATCTAAAAGCAGAGCGCGAAGCCGTTGAGGAAGATATTGAGATCTTAACTCAATACGGCCCCTTTAAGCGTGCTGAGGTTGAGGAACAAGAATGATGAAAAAGCTGCCTTTCGGTGAACGTGATGTATCGCTTGCACCACTATTGGAAAATGGTTGGGTTCTACATTCCGAACGGGATGCATTGGTTAAAGAGTTCAAATTTAAGAGTTTCATTGATGCGTTCGGCTGGATGACCCGCGTGGCAATTTGGGCTGAGAAGTGGAACCATCATCCTGAATGGTCCAATGTTTATTCGCGTGTTCACGTGACCCTGATTACACATGATTTCGATGGCCTGAGTGACCTAGATATAAAGCTGGCTCGCAAAATGGAGACAATGTCTTCAAATTGAGCATTGAAAAAGGCCCCCAAATTGGGAGCCTTTCGCGTCAGTTGGTTTCAAAGCCCGAAGGCCAATATCACATGGATGCTAGCAAACCTTCACCAGCGGACACTTCGCATACGCCTGGGCTTTCTTCTGCTTGCAACAAGGTCACAACACCGTTGTCGACAAGCATAGCGTAACGCTTTGAACGCGCAAGCAAACCCGCAGGTGGTGCGCTGAATTCCATGCCGATGCCAGTAGTGAAGAGGCTCTCTGCATCACCCAACATTGTGATGCCAGCATCGGATGCGCCAGTTGCTTCGCCCCAAGATTTCATGACGAATGGGTCGTTGACTGAAACACAAATGATCTCGTCCACGCCTTTGGCATCGAACTGGTCTTTGGTGCGGATAAAGCTGGGGACGTGCGCCGAATGGCACGTTGGCGTGAACGCACCGGGAACTGCGAAAATGACGATCTTACGTCCAGCTGTTTTATCAGCCAGTTGGACCGGCGCTGGGCCATCCGCAGTCATTTCAACAAAAGTTGCGTCTGGAAGTGTATCGCCTTGCTTGATCGCCATTGGTAGAACCTCTCTAGGGAATTGCGTCTGTGTGAATTCTGGATATAGGTTTCGTGGTAGGTGTGACCAGTGAAATCGCCAAGGGAGTGTTGGAATGGGACATGTAGTTGTAGTGGGCGCAGGACAGGCGGGTTCGTCTTGTGTCGCAAAATTACGTAATTCTGGGTTCGAAGGTCAAATCACTTTGATTGGCGAAGAACCTGTTCCGCCATATCAGCGGCCCCCTTTATCAAAGGCGTACCTGTTGGGTGACATGGCACTTGAGCGTATGTTCCTGCGACCCGAAACGTTTTATTCTGAGAATAACATTGAGCTGCGGATGTCCACACGTGTGGACGCGATCAATGCTAGTGAACAAACCGTCGTGATTGGTGATGAGACACTGAACTATGATGACTTGGTTCTGACCACCGGTTCGACTCCAAACCATCTGCCTGCCAGTATTGGCGGAGCGCTGGATGGTGTTTTTGTCGTGCGTGATTTGGCGGATGTGGATGCGATGGCTGCACAGTTCGTTGAAGGTGCCAAAGTACTAATTGTTGGTGGTGGATATATAGGACTAGAGGCGGCATCTGTTGCCTCCAAGCTTGGCTTACAGGTTACGCTTGTGGAGATGGCTGAACGCATTTTGCAACGCGTTGCGGCCCCAGAAACCAGCGACTTTTTTCGCAAACTGCACAGCAGTCATGGTGTTGATCTGCGCGAAGGTATTGGACTTGATCGTCTTCTTGGCGAAGATGCGGTTGAAGGTGCGCGTTTGACCGATGGCACTGAATTAGACGTCGATTTCGTGATTGTTGGCGTTGGTATTGCTCCGGCTTCTGGCCTCGCCATTGCTGCTGAGCTGATCATCGAAAACGGGATCAAAGTGGATGCGCACGGGCGCACTTCAGATCCGCATATTTGGGCCGCGGGTGATTGTGCGTCTTTTCCTTATCGCGAGACACGTATTCGTCTTGAAAGCGTACCAAACGCGATTGATCAGGCCGAAGTGGTTGCAGAAAATATCATGGGCGCTGCAAAGGACTATGTTGCTAAACCGTGGTTTTGGTCGGATCAATATGACGTGAAATTGCAAATTGCGGGCCTGAACACGGGCTATGACCGTGTTGTCACGCGCCGCACGGGTGATGCTGTTTCATTTTGGTATTACGCAGGCGCGACCCTTCTGGCGGTTGATGCTGCAAATGACCCACGCGGGTATATGATTGGCAAGCGTCTGATCGAGGCAGGTAAATCACCATCGCCTAATGTGATCGCTGATCCAGAGACGGATATGAAGGCGCTACTCAAAGCATGAGAATAATTGCAGGAAAATGGCGCAGTACTGCGTTGGCGGCTGTGGGCAAGGGCGATGCGGGTGCGCAGCTGCGTCCGACATCTGATCGAGTGCGTGAAAGTTTGTTTTCCATGCTTAATCATCATGGCGTGATCGCTAGTGCCCGCGTGTTAGACCTGTTTGCGGGAACGGGTGCACTTGCCTTCGAGGCGTTGTCGCGTGGCTCGGATTACGCCTTATTAGTGGAAAACGGTCGTGTCGGGCAAAAGTTGATTGCTGAAAATATCGCGAAGTTACGTGCCACTGATGAAACACGTGTATTCAAACAAGACGCGACGAAGCTGCCAGCATGGTCTGAAACGCCGTTCGATTTGGTGTTCCTCGATCCGCCCTATGGTCGCGATATGGGCCAAAAGGCACTGAGGTCAGCTGCCGCTGGCGGGTGGTTGGCGCAAGGCGCTATGATCGTTTGGGAAGAGGCAGCACCGATGATGCCGCCCATTGGTTTTGAGATGGAAGACCAACGCAAATACGGCGATACCCACGTGACCTTGTTAGAGTACACTGGTGGGTAACGCCTGATTTTTTAGTAAGTTGGGTGGTACTTGCCCGCTGCTGACAGCGTGAAGATTTCGAACCCATCTTCGGTCACACCGATTGAATGCTCAAATTGGGCGGACAAAGATTTGTCGCGTGTGACAGCGGTCCAGTCATCGGCCAGTGTCTTAGTTTCAGGACGGCCAAGGTTCACCATCGGTTCAATCGTAAAAAACATACCTGGTTCAAGTGTTGGGCCGGTCCCCGGTTTGCCGTAATGAACAACGTTTGGTGGAGCGTGAAAAACCCGCCCTAAGCCGTGGCCACAAAAGTCGCGCACAACAGACATACGATGGCTTTCCACATAGGACTGAATGGCGTGACCGATGTCACCAAAGGTATTCCCCGGTTTAACCGCTTCGATCCCTAGCATAAGGGAGTCGTGCGTGATTTGGATCAGGCGTTCTGCCTTGCGGGAAAGTTTCCCAGCCACATACATCCGTGACGTATCGCCGAACCAACCGTCGACAATGACAGTTACGTCGATATTTACGATGTCGCCGTCCTTGAGTTTTTTGTCACCTGGAATACCGTGGCAAACCACGTGGTTAACTGAAATGCAGGACGCATGTTGATAGCCACGATACCCAATTGTTGCAGATTTTGCGCCAGCAGCATCAACCATATCGTTGATCAACTTATCAATCGCCGCTGTGGTTTGGCCGGGGAAAACGTGTTCCGCAATGTCGTCCAAAATTTTGGATGCCAATGCGCCTGCGGCCATCATGCCAGCAGAGTCAGAAGGATCATAAATGCGAATGCCGTCTTTGGTTTGCCGGCCGCGGTCAGTGCTGTTCAAAGGTAACACTCCATAATTGGATTGGTTTTAACCGTATTTACCCCGTGCAAGGCGCGGTGACCAGAGGGCTATATCTTGATTGTGACTGGTGCGTCGATCAGGATTTCCTGAGGGGTTATTTTGGTGCCAATGCAAAGGGTTTCAACCCCTGCGTCGCGCGCTGCTAGATAGGCTGCGTGGTAATCAGGATCGATGTCAGTTGCCAAAGTGAACGAGGTACAGTCTGTGCGTTGAACCAAATAAAGCATCACCGCGCGATGTCCTTGCACCACCATATTTGACAGCTCTTGCAGGTGTTTTGCGCCACGTTTGGTGACGCTATCTGGAAACTCTGCCTGCCCTGGGGTCCGGCTCAGGGTGACTGATTTCACTTCGACATAGCAATCTGGCAATTTATCTTGGGTCAGCAGGAAATCTATGCGTGAGTTTTCACCGTATTTTACTTCTGGGCGTACGGTTTCATAGTCCGCAAGTTCGGGAATTTGTCGTTTTTCAAGCGTTTCGCGCAAGGCACGGTTAGGGACTGAGGTGTCGACGCCTGTAAAATGCCCATTCTCATGTTCTATTAAACGCCAGCCGAAATTCAGCTTTCGCTTGGGATCATCATTGGGCTCTAGCCATACTTTCATGCCCTCATCTGCCAATCCCATCATCGAACCGGGGTTGGCGCAATGGGCTGTTATTTCGCGCCCATCTTCCAAAATGCAATCCGCAAGGAAGCGCTTGTAACGACGAATTAGGCGGGCGGGGATAAGATCAGTTTGAAAGCGCATGTATGCAGGACTATACTTGTCTTAACGGACCCTCAAGGAGGCTGATATGCCCAACCCAACTGCTGCGATGCTTGTCATAGGTGATGAAATCCTTTCGGGTCGAACACGAGACGCAAATATGTATCACCTTTCAGGTGAGTTAACGGCTGCTGGGATAGACCTGCGTGAAGTGCGGGTGGTCAGCGATGACGCCGATGCCATCGTTGCAGCGGTAAAAGCACTGTCTGCGGCCTATGATACGGTTGTGACTTCTGGTGGGATTGGCCCTACGCATGACGATATCACGGCGGATTGTATCGCAACGGCATTCGGTGTGAAGATCGATGTACGCGATGATGCGCGTGCGTTGTTGCAGGCCCATTACGACAGCAAAGGTACTGAACTGAATGAAGCGCGGTTGCGCATGGCCCGCATTCCGGATGGGGCAACTTTGATCGACAATCCCGTTTCGATTGCACCGGGTTTTACCATGGAAAACGTTCATGTGATGGCGGGTGTCCCTGCGGTGTTTCAAGCGATGGTGGCCACGATCTTGCCAACCCTAACGGGGGGCGCGCCACTATTGAGCAGCACATACACGATCAACCGTGGTGAAGGTGATATCGCGGGGCCACTGGGCGCTTTGGCTAAGGAATTTCCTGCGCTCAGTATCGGTAGTTACCCTTTTCAGAAAGACGGCAAGTTTGGCTCAAACATTGTGATACGTGGTGCTGACAGCGCTGAGGTTGAAGCGGCGCGCTCTAAGCTTGCCATCGTGTTTCCCGAATGAGTGCCACTGCACAACAGCTCTATGATATCTGTGACGGTACTTGGCCTGCCGCTGCGACAAAGCGGCTTGGACCGTGGACGTTGCGCGATGGGCAGGGGGGCGGCAAACGTGTTTCGGCGGCCACTGCTGAGGGTTCAGTGCAAAAGACGGATATTCGTATGGCTGAGGTCGCTATGCAGGATATGGGCCAGACGCCATTGTTCATGATCCGTGACGGTGATGAGGCATTGGATCAGTTGCTAGAATCTCATGGTTATGAGGTTGTTGATCCGGTTGTGATGTACTCAATACCGGTGAATGCGCTGACAGAGATTGAGATCCCCCTTGTGACAACGTTTTGTGTTTGGGAACCGTTGGCGATTATGGCGGAGATATGGGCCAAGGGTGGGATAGGCCCTGCGCGGCTGGATGTGATGGCACGTGCAGTCAATAAAACAGGAATTTTGTCACGTTGGAATGAACAGCCTGCCGGTGCAGCATTTGCTGCAATCAGTGACGGTGTTTGCATGGTTCATGCTGTTGAGATTTTGGAACATCAACGCAGACAGGGAGTTGGTGTTTGGATGATGCGCCAAGCCGCATTTTGGGCGGCTGAACAAGGTGTGCAAGAATTGGCGGTTTTATGTACGACTGCCAATATTGCTGCGAACGGATTGTATAAATCGCTCGGCTTCTCTGCAAAGGGCCACTACCATTACCGCCAGATGCAAAAGGAAACGTCATGATCAAGCACCCAAATGCCCTAGACCTCCCAATGGCTGATCCATTGCCTGAGGCGACACAGAAATATTTCGATATATGTCAGGAAAAACTGGGCATGGTGCCGAATGTTTTGCAGTCTTATGCGTTTGACGTGTCTAAGCTCAATACGTTCACTGTGATGTACAATGACATCATGTTGGCTGACAGCGGGCTAACGAAGTTAGAACGTGAAATGATTGCTGTTGTCGTTAGTTCTATTAACAAATGCTTCTATTGTTTGACGGCGCATGGTGCTGCCGTCCGTCAATTATCTGGCGATCCTATGTTGGGCGAATTGATGGTCATGAACTGGCGCGCTGCTGATTTGGACGCCCGCACATTTGCGATGTTGTTATTTGCTGAGAATCTAACTCACGCCAGCGCTAAAACGTCTGAGGCAGACCGTGAGAGATTGCGTGAGGTTGGCTTTAGCGACGCGGACATCTTTGATATTGCATCTGTTACAGGGTTCTTCAACATGACCAATCGTATCGCGAGTGGCATCGATATGCGTCCGAATGACGAATACCATAGCCAACACAGATGAACCGTTTATCGTTTAGCATATTGAGTGCCGTAATTTTGTTTGCTCATCCAGCCCTTGGGTTGGGATTAAATTTGCCTGCCAATGCTCAAAAAATGCAACAAACGAACAGCAACCTCGATAGTTACATCGCCCCCATTGGCCCATTTAAAGATGGAGCGATGAAAACCAAACTGATTGAGGGTAAGGTTGAACGGTCCTCATGGCGCGTTGGGTCGGCTGGTGTAACTACGTTGCAGGTTCTTGCCCCCTTACGTGACCAGCTGATTGAAGTTGGATATGAAGTTGTGCTGGACTGTGACCAAAACACTTGTGGTGGTTTTGATTTCCGGTTCGGTACAGAGGTGCTGCCAGCACCGGATATGTATGTGAATATTCGGGCCTTTCGATTTTTGACTGCTGCCAAACCAAACGGTGCATCCCCATCGGAAGTGGTAAGCTTACTTGTCAGCACATCGGGGACGGCGGCATTTGTTCAGATCATTCAAGCGGGATCAAAGAGTGGTCAAAAGGTTGCCGTTACGGTGAGTGGTACTGTTCCGACATCAACTTCTCGTGGGTTGCCGACAGGCGTCGATTTGAAAAGCAACCTTTTGCGCACAGGGTCGGTTGTGCTGAACGACCTGGCATTTGCATCTGGAACTTCAGATTTGGGGCAAGGACCTTTCCCAGTTCTAGATGAGTTGGCAGCTTTCTATAAAAGCCGTGATGATATTCGGATTGTTTTGGTGGGGCACACGGACAGCGATGGGGCTTTGGACTTCAATATTGAATTGTCCAAACGTCGCGCGGCGTCTGTTCGTAAACGATTGCTTGATGAATACGGGTTGGATGCTGCCCGTATTTCGGCCGAGGGCAACGGCTTTTTAGGGCCAATTCGCTCGAACCTAGATGCCGAGGGTCGCAAAGCGAACCGTCGGGTCGAGGCAGTAATCTTGCCGCTTCGCTAGCCCCTTGGTGGTCACAAATTTAACCTATTTTCTAAAAGGGAAAAGGCCCCGATACATAAAGCATCGAGGCGAGTTGTTTTCCGAGGGGAGTTGGAAAAGTTTACCAGTCGGCAGGGCCTTTGTCGGCAAAGGCGTGCGCTAGGAAGTCGATGAATGCCCGTACTTTGGGCTGAGTAAAACGGCCCGGTGAGTATACGGCGTAGATACCTTGGGTGTCTACTGGAAGATCAGGAATGGCGTCCTCAATCAGTCCCTGGCGCATCGCATCAGCGTAAAGAAAGCTGGGGAGATATGCGATGCCAAGGCCTGAGATTGCGGCGTTCAACAAAGATTGACCATCGTTGACAGACAGCCAACCAGCGGTCCGAACTTGACGCTTTTCACCGGACGGTGCAGTTAGCTTCCACATGTTGCCACTGCTTTGGTTCGAATAGTGCAGTAGCTTGTGATCATTTAAATCGTCGATTTTTTCCGGACGGCCATATTTTTCGAAATAGCCGGGGGATGCGATCATACGTTGGGTTGTTTCGGTCAATTTGCGAGCACGCAAGCTGCTGTCTTCCAACTCACCAATACGAACGGCCATATCAAAGCCTTCCGAAATCAACTCAACATAACGATTGTTCAGAACCATGTTCACCGTTATGTCAGGAAAGTCTTCAAGGAACTCTGACAACGCAGGAGACAAGTGGTTGACGCCAAAATCAGTCGCAACAGAGATGCGCAAAAGCCCAGAAGGGGCGGATTGCATCGATGTTACCAAAGCATCTGCTTCACCTGCATCATTCAAAACGCGGCGTGCACGATCGTAATAGGCAAGGCCAATTTCAGTTGGTGAAACACGTCGTGTTGTACGATTCAAAAGTCGTGCACCAAGGCGTGCCTCAAGGCTTGAGACGTGTTTGGATACAGCGGACTTGGAGATGCCCATTTTCTTGGCAGCGTCGGTAAACCCACCTTGGTCTACGACCGTGGCGAAAGCTTCCATTTCTGTCAGACGGTCCATGGGACGATCCCTTCAATAATTGTTCTATTGCTCGTTTGTTGAGAACATCTATTGACCCCAATCTGGGCAAGAACAGGGCACTGGTGGGATAATAAAGGGGTAATTGAGTGGATCGTTCATGGCATGGAAACAGCGGAACAGTCTGTTTCTGATTTGGGAGATTGATGGCTCACATTGCTAAAAAAGCGATGTGAGCCATGTTTTCATAGGGATTCTGCATTAAAGCGTTGCGGCCAATCGCGTACCCTGATCAATCGCACGCTTGGCATCCAGCTCTGCGGCGACATCAGCACCGCCGATGACATGGCAGTTTTTGCCTTGTGCGATCAATGCGTCTGCAAGGCTGCGTTCAGGGGTTTGGCCTGCACACATGACGATTGTATCGACCTCGATCAATGTTGGGTTTTCACGTGCCTCACCAAAAGACACATGCAGACCGTCAACATCGATACGTTCGTAATTGACGCCACCTACGAAATTCACATTCTTCATCTTAAGTGCAGAACGATGGATCCAGCCTGTGGTTTTGCCTAAACGTTTGCCGTGTTTTTCGGCTTTGCGCTGCAGCAACGTTATTTCGCGCGCTGACGGCTCTGGCTGGGGCCCTTCCGGGGCCAAGCCACCGCGGTGCTCTGCAGGATCAGACACACCCCATTCTTTCATCCAAGCCGGCAAATGCTCTGTCGGGCTGTCGCCCTCATGTGCCAAGAATTCGCAGATGTCGAAACCAATGCCACCAGCACCGACCACTGCGACACGTTTGCCGACTGCCACCTTATGGCGCAATACATCGATGTAGTTGACCACGTTGTTGCCATCTTGGCCCGGGATGTTGGTGTCACGTGGCAGAACGCCAGTGGCGATAATTACCTCGTCAAAACCAACTAGGTCTTCGGCTAAGATAGTTTTACCTAGTTTGGTTTCGATCTTTAGCTCGGCGATCATTGTGCGGTACCAATCGACCAGTCCCCAAAACTCTTCTTTGCCGGGGACTTGTTTGGCCATATTCAATTGGCCACCAATTTCGTCTGATTTGTCGAAGATCGTAACCGTGTGTCCGCGCTCGGTTGCAGCAATGGCAGTCGAAAGGCCAGCAGGACCAGCCCCGACAATAGCAATTGTCTTTTTTGTGGCCGCATCAGGTAACGTTAACTCAGTTTCATAGCAGGCGCGCGGGTTCACTAAACATGATGATATTTTGCCGCCAAATGTGTGATCCAAACAGGCCTGATTGCATGCGATGCAGGGCGCGATTTGATCTGCCTTGCCGTTCATAGCTTTGGATACGAAATGTGCATCAGCCAACATTGGGCGCGCCATAGAAACCATATCGGCGCAGCCTGTTGCCAATACTTCCTCACCAACTTGAGGCGTATTAATGCGGTTGGATGTAATGATTGGTATGTTCACCTGACCCATCAGTTTCTTGGTTATCCAAGAAAACGCCGCGCGGGGGACTGAGGTCGCAATAGTGGGAATGCGAGCCTCGTGCCAGCCAATGCCGGTGTTGATGATGGTTGCACCGGCCTCTTCAACGGCCTTGGCCAACTGTATGACTTCGTCAAAGGTTGATCCATTTGGGATCAGGTCGATCATTGAAAGACGATAGATGATAATGAAATCTGAACCAACGGCTTCACGGGTGCGTTTGACGACTTCAACTGGTAAACGCATTCTATTCTCATAGGATCCACCCCAGTGGTCTGTGCGCTTGTTTGTATGTGTGACAAGGAACTGATTTAGGAAATACCCCTCAGACCCCATGATTTCGACGCCGTCATATCCAGCTTTCTGTGCGCGCTGTGCCGTCGAGACGATATCGTTGATTTGCTTTTGGATACCGTCTTCATCCAATTCCGCTGGAGGGAAGGGAGAGATCGGGGATTTAACAGGGGAGGGCGCAACACACATCGGGCCATAAGCATAACGACCAGCGTGTAAGATTTGCATCGCAATTTTGCCGCCAGCATCGTGAACACGTTTAGTCACGACAGAATGGTTTTTGACATCTTCATCCGTGGTCATCATCGCGGCACCGGGCAAGACGGAACCTTCAAGGTTTGGGCCGATCCCGCCTGTGACCATCAAACCAACTTCACCGCGTGCCCGCTCTGCATAAAATTCAGCGACGCGGTTCCAATCCTTGGTTTCTTCAAGTCCAGTGTGCATGGACCCCATCAAAACACGATTTTTTAATGTGGTGAACCCAAGGTCCAGTGGTGCAAGTAAATTTGGATAATCAGACATGTTGATCCCCGTTGATCTGGTGTTTGACTGTAGATCACCCAAAGGCTGGGGGTATGTCACGCACTACGCCGCGTCATCGTGTTTGTGAAATAGCGCAACGCAGGGTAAGTCGTTGCAAAAGGAGATCACAATGACGCCTCAAGAGATTGAAAAGCTGCCCTACCGCCAGAACGTAGGCCTGATGGTACTAAATGAAGCCGGTGATGTGTTCGTTGGACAGCGTAAAGACAACAATGTTGCTGCATGGCAAATGCCTCAAGGTGGCATTGATGAGGGCGAAGATGCACAAGTCGCTGCATTGCGTGAACTTGAGGAAGAAACGGGGATCACAACTGATTTGGTTGCTGTTGTCGCCGTGAGCGACGGTTGGATTCCCTACGACCTGCCACACAACCTTGTGCCGAAGCTATGGAAAGGTCGCTACCGTGGCCAAGAGCAAAAGTGGTTTCTGTTGCGCTTCCATGGCTCTGATAATCAGGTGAACATCCAGACAGAGCATCCCGAGTTTTCTAAGTGGCGCTGGCTCAAAACTGATGAACTTGTAGATAATATCGTACCGTTCAAACGGGATGTTTATGTGAAGGTCATCGAAGAATTCAAACAGCATTTATAATGCATGCGTGATCGCCTTTGCCGCTCGTTAGATGCGATTAAGGCTGAATGATTGGAATGTGTGGGGCAATGCTGGTGTCCCACCCGTTACTTAGGCGTGGGTCATCGGCAACTTCCACTTGGCGACTGATCGCGGTGAAGCCACTTCTGATGTAGAAGTTCAGCGCTGCGGGGCTGTCGATTGTACAGGTGTGTACATGAAACCTTGTGATGTCATGGTTCCAGGCAACATCAATCGCGTGGTTCATCAGATAACGACCTGCACCTGAGCTGATCAGCTCTTTGGTTAGGCCAAAAAATACCAGTTCACACTCACCTGCCGTACGGAAATCCAGTTCAAGCAGCGCGTGCTTTACGCCGTTTTTCATCAGTGTGAAGAAAACGACTTTGGGGTCATCGATGATCTTAGATAATTCTATTTCGCTCATATTGAGGCGCGAGAACCAAAGCCAGTCCTCCCCAACGCGGCGGTAAAGATCGCGATATTCATCAACTGTGATGTTTTCGATGAGGTGAAGTTCAATCCCATCAGGGGTTGGCACAGGGCGGGTATCCGCCCGTGTGCGCATTTCTAGATGGGTGACAACCATTGCCAACTTGCCTGTTGGCACTTCATGAAACCCATTGGTAAGCATCAATCGACCAAACCTTCGGCTTTGAACAGTGCCAAGATGTCTTGCTCAGGGCGTGGGCCGATATGGCTGATAACTTCGGCTGCACAGATGTTGCCCATGCGCCCACATGTCTCCAAATCACGATCCGTGGCCATGCCATAGATAAAGCCAGCAGCAAATTGATCGCCCGCGCCAGTCGCATCAACAGGAACGACTGTCTTCACAGGTACATCTACGCGCTCATCGCCACGAATGATTGTCACGCCGTCACCTGAACGTGTGCAGACAACGAGCGGGCAAAGCGCAGCTGTTTTAGCAAGTGCGTCCTCTAGGTCGTCAGTTTCGAACAGGGATTTTACTTCTGCTTCATTGCCCATGACGAAATCAAGTTCATCTCCAATCATGCGCAAGAAATCTGCACGATGGCGATTAACACAGAACGGATCAGAAATCGCGATGCCTGCTTTGCCGCCAGCGACACGGGTCAGACGAGAAGCTTGTAGAAACGCTTCTTTGCCTGCGTCTTTGTCGAACAGGTAACCCTCCAAGAACATGATGGCGGCATTCCCTGCTACATCCTCAGACACATCTTTTGGGCCAAGGTTGGTTGAGATGCCAAGGTAGGTGTTCATGGAACGCTCACCGTCCGGCGTGACGAATATCATGCAACGCGATGTAGGTAAATCTTCGTCAGTTGCAGGGGCGTTCACAAAATCAGTGCCTTCGTCGATCATGGATTTTGCGTAGAAGTTGCCCAAAGCGTCGTCACGAACCCGCCCGATGAATGCAGTCTTCAAACCCAAGGAACCAACACCAGCAACGGTGTTCGCAACCGAACCACCAGAGGTCTGAACACTTTGGTCAATTTTGTTGAACAAGGCTTCGCTGCGGTCTTGGTCGACCAATTGCATAATGCCTTTTTCGATGCTCATTTCATTTAAAAAGGCGTCGGTGGATTGTGTGATAACATCAACGACGGCGTTGCCGATGCCGACAACTTGATACTTGGTCATAGGTTTTTTTCCTCAAACGGGCAGAGATCGCGGATTAAGCATGTACCGCACAATGGTTTGCGGGCTTTGCAGTGATAACGCCCATGTAGGATCAACCAATGATGGGCGTGAAGCTGAAAATCAGCGGGGATGTTATCTTCAACAGCGCGTTCGACTGCATCAACGGTTTTACCAGGCGCAATACCGGTGCGATTTCCGACGCGAAAAATGTGGGTATCTACGGCTTGGGCCGGTTGGTGCCACCACATGTTCAGCACGACATTGGCGGTCTTACGTCCAACACCGGGCAAAGATTGCAACGCTGCACGTGAATTGGGGACTTCGCCATTGTAGTCGTCGACTAAGATCTGGCTCAGCTTGATAACGTTTTTCGCCTTTTGGCGAAACAGACCGATTGTTTTGATGTGTTCCGTCAGACCCTCGACACCTAGATCCAGCATCTTCTGCGGGCTATCTGCGATCTGGAACAGTGCGCGGGTGGCTTTGTTTACGCCTACATCTGTTGCTTGCGCAGATAAGGCAACCGCGACAACCAATGTGTAAACGTTGACATGTTCCAATTCCCCTTCGGGCTCCGGAGCAATATCTTGAAAGCGCGTGAATATTTCGCGGATGGTATGATAGTCGAGCTGTTTTGCCATAGTGTTCCTATGCCTGTTTGTCTGGGCTGCTGCAACCTTTGCGCAAAAAACGGGTCGATTGGGGGCGGCGAAAACGCTAGTTATTATTCATGGTACATATTGATGAAGAACACAGCGGCTACCACTACAACGTTATGCGGCGCGCGATTGAGTTGATTGATGCGGCAGAGGACAATTTGTCCCTTGAAGATATGGCCGCGCAGATGGGCATGAGCCCCGCGCATTTTCAGCGTGTGTTCAGCCGATGGGTGGGCGTGTCGCCGAAACGGTACCAACAGTATTTGACTTTGGGCCACGCCAAATCGCTGCTACATAATCAATTTTCAACGGTCGAGACTGCACATGCGAGCGGTCTTTCTGGAAGCGGCAGGTTACATGACTTGTTTTTGAGGTGGGAGGCCATGAGCCCGGGCGAATATGCAAAGCGTGGTGCGGGTTTGAAGATTTACTGGGGATGGTTTGATACTGCATTTGGTCGCGCAATTGTTATGGGTACGGACCGTGGAATCTGTGGCTTAGGCTTTGCGGCGGAATTGGGCGAACAGGCGGCTTTCGATGATCTGCGTGATCGTTGGCCGAACGGCAAGTATGAAGAAGCCCCGGAACGGCTGGACGCATGGGTGCAGACGGCTTTTGGTAATATTGACATCGCTGGTACCAAGGCTCCACTTCTGCTGATCGGCGCGCCGTTTCAAGTCAAAGTTTGGGAAGCGTTGTTGAATGTGCCGTCGGGCCAAGTCACGACATACTCCCATATCGCGGAGGCGGTCGGTAATCCAAAGGCTGTGCGTGCAGTGGGTACGGCGATCGGGCGCAATCCTGTCAGTTGGTTGATCCCTTGCCATCGTGCGTTACGTAAAACTGGTGCGATGGGTGGGTACCATTGGGGGCTTCCAATGAAGCGCGCGATGCTGGCTTACGAAGGGGCACAATCGGAAGCTTAGTCAGCGAGATGTTGCCGATTGAATTTTCCCCTTACTTTGATGTGCGGCTTCGAGCTTATATATGAGCCATACAATGATGCCCTGCCCGAACGGGGCCGCAACTTTGAAGGCAGTATAATATGAATTTTATGAAAACTCCGATTATTTTGGCAGTGTGCAGTACGTTTGCATTGGGTGCCTGTACCGATCCTGCGGTGCTGGGTAACAATCCAGATGATCCGAACCGCAAAACCAAACAAGGTGCTTTAATAGGTGCCGCGAGTGGCGCGTTGCTTGGCGCGTTGGTTAGCAAAGATGGCAAACGGGGCGATCGTGCAATTGCAGGCGCATTTGTTGGCGGTGCGGTTGGCGCTGGTGTAGGTTTTGGCCTTGATAAACAAGAGGCGGATTTGCGCCGCGATTTGGGCAATGACAACGTGACGATTCAAAACACGGGTGATCGTTTGATCGTTACCTTGCCTCAGGACATTTTGTTTGCCACAGACAGCTTTGCAGTGCGCAGTGATCTGCGCCGCGATTTGAACACTGTTGCAAGTAATTTGCAGGCCTATCCAGATTCAACAATTCAAATTGTTGGTCACACTGACAGTGATGGTGATGCTGCCTACAACCAACAACTTAGCGAACGTCGCGCCAACTCGGTCGCAGATGTCCTGCTAGATGCTGGCATTCCTTTCTCGCGCATACAAACCTTTGGTCGCGGTGAAAGCCAACCATTGGCCAGCAACCTTGATCCAGCGGGCAAATCGGAAAATCGTCGTGTTGAAATCGTGATTTTGCCAAACGCTCAATAAGCTAAGCATATCAAATCAATTTAAAGGCTCCGATTTTTCGGGGCCTTTTTCGTTCCAGACTAGGTTTTTAGAACGCTGATCTCGATTAAATTTTGATCATGATCGCGGATATAGATCGACTGAATTGGACCAGTTGCACCTGTGCGAACGACAGGCCCTTCCTCAACGGCGATATCGTGAATCAAAAGATGTGCGATCCAATCAGAGAGTGGAGTGGTTGTTAAGAAACACAGATCTGCACTGCCTGCGGTTGGTTTCGCTGATTTTGGGTCAAATTCTGATCCGACTTCATGCAAATTGATCTTTTGATTGCCGAATTTCAGGGCCCACCTCTTTGTGCCATCGGCAACAGTAAAGCCCGTTGCCTGCATCCCAAGAACGTCTTGATAAAACCGACAGGTGTCAGAAATGTTGGCAACGGTTAAAACCAAGTGATCGAGGGCATTGACGCGAGGGGATTGTTCCATTGGTGGAATGTCCTTATTCATTTGATATGAATTTTGATCCAAGCAGAACAACAAGTCAAAGCGATGTTATGGACGCTGCACGCGCAAACGCGATGCAAGTGTCTTTAGGATTACCGCCCTCAATTGAAGCTGGCGATCCGTTGTTGCCATTTTTTCACCAACTGTACTTTTGGGAACCCCAACCGCCAACAGCGCTGGGACGTGATGGGCACCCAAAGGTAGGCGGGCTTGTGCCTGATATGGGTCGACCGCGCCGCATGTGGGCCGGTGGGCGGCTCAGGTTTGATACGCCTATTTTGACGGGCCGTCGTGCGACACGAACTTCATGCTGTGAAAATGCGCTGCACAAAGAGGGGCGCACGGGCCCCTTGGCATTTGTCACTTTACGCCATGAGGTTTGGCAGAATGACGTGCTGTGCCTAACTGAGTGGCAAGACTTGGTTTACCGCGAAGATCCCGATTTATCTGCACCCCGCCCAGCGGCCGTGGCCGCGGATAAAGACGAAGAAGAGCAGATTGAAATTAGCTTTGATACAACGATGCTGTTTCGCTATTCCGCGCTTACCTTCAATGGGCATCGTATCCATTATGATTTGGACTATGCGAAGGATGTTGAAGGGTATGATGGCCTAGTCGTACACGGGCCCCTGTTGGCACAACATCTAATGTTGATGGCACAGAGTTCTCTGGGTGATTTAAAAGAGTTCTCCTTCCGCGCCACGTCTCCATTGATGCATTATGAAACAGCAACGCTGTGCCGTAAGGGTCGCAAGTTGTGGGTGCGTGGGCCTGATGGTCGCCTTTGCATGACTGCGACCGCCTAAGGCTTTAGTGAGGCGCGAATATCAAAAATATCGGGAATGTTGTTACGATCCTCTAAAGCGAGATCGGCCATAACCTCCGCGATTTTTGGTGCCAACCCAAAGGCAATTTTGAAGCCGCCGTTTGCGACGAAATGATCAGGGCGATCCGGCAACGCACCCAGCATTGGTGCGCGTGTGCGCGAACGTGGCCGCAACCCAGCCCATCGTTCAATCACGGGTGCATCAGCCAAAACAGGCAGCGCAATGCGTATGCGGTCAATGATATCTTCGAGCTGCTCATCGGTTGATTTTGGATCGTCAAAATATCGCTCTGATGTGGACCCAACGCCAACGGTACCGTTTTCATGAGGGATCACATGTAGGTAATCGGCATATAGTTGTGGGGCATTGGGCATATCAAACTCTAGCAACGCGGCTTGTCCTTTTTCACCAGCACCTACTTCGTGTTGATATTCTTCGCCTAGGTCTGCCAACCCTTGCGCGCCAGTTGCCCAAATTGTTTTTCCAACGTCAGGCGCGTCGGTCACCACCTCGACGCCTTTGGACTGCAGCGCGGCGACCAATGCGGCGCAAGCCATGCGTGGATGCATGTGGGCGCTAAGGTCGTCGTGGATCAACATGCCGGTTGGGCTGCGTGGTTCCCAAGGGTTCGCTGGATCGGATGGAATTACGGACCACTGCGCATGGCCTTGCCAAAGCGTTTTTGCGGCCTCAGATCGCGCTTGGGACAGCTTTATGCCATTATCAGTGGCGATTGGCCGCAAGCGTCCCGTGCGCATGTAGCCGGTTCTAAGGCCGCCGTGTTCTGTCACCCTGTCCCAAAAGTCTTGGGCCATCAAAAGGCTTTCCAATTGAAACTGCTTTTTAGACTCCCACCGTTCAGGAACATGGGGCGATAGGGCACCAACAAGACTGCCACTGCTGCCAAAGGCAGGCCCATTGGGGTCAACCAGACGTACCTTAGCACCCCGCAAGGTACATGCCCACGCGATGGATAACCCCAAGATACCCGCGCCTCGGATGGTAATGTCAGCCGTTGTCAAAGTGATCGCCTTTCTTCACAGTCGCCCAAAATCGAAGTTCCGCTTATGAGATAGATATAGGGCAAGTCAATGCAGGACCAACAAGCAGATCTAGAATGGCGCGATAGCGGCGTTCCTGTCTCCAACCAGTTTGATGACCCTTATTTCAGTTTGGATAATGGGTTGGAGGAAACGCGGCATGTCTTTTTGACGGGCAATGAATTGCCCACGCGGTTTTGTGATGGCTTTCACATTGGGGAGTTAGGCTTTGGTACGGGGTTGGGGTTCTTAACTGCGGTCCAGGCTTGGCTGGCGTCTGAAACCAAAGGGCATTTGCACTTCACCAGTTTTGAGGCGTTCCCCATGACAGATCTGGAAATGGAACGTGCGTTGTCCGCATTCCCAGAACTTGCAGAGTTAGCGGCCCCTTTGGTGCGCCATTGGGGGGCGAAATTGCAACCCATCCAATACGCGCCAAATATTACACTGAACGTGATCATTGGCGATGCACGCGAAACCTTGCCCCAATGGCATGGCAAAGTGGATGCGTGGTTTTTGGATGGCTTTTCGCCTGCCAAGAACCCCGAGCTATGGACCCCAGAATTGATGCAGGCGGTTGGGGATCATACGACTGCAAACGGGACCGCAGCCACTTATACGGCGGCGGGATTTGTACGCAGGGGATTGTCAGACGCTGGTTTCCACGTACAACGGATTAAAGGCTATGGGCGTAAACGGCATATGACCGTAGCGCAATTTGGAGTTCCAGTAATATGAATAACCCCCGCGCAGGCATTATGCTGATGGTCGCAGCGACATTCGTGTTTGCGGTCCAAGATGGAATTTCACGCCACTTGGCCAGCGAATACAATGTGCTGATGGTGGTGATGATCCGCTATTGGTTCTTTGCATTTTTTGTCATGACAATTGCGTCTCGTGGCGCTGGCGGGCTGCGCGCGGCGGCCCATTCCAAACAGCCGATATTGCAGATAGGGCGTGCTGTTCTACTGGCTGCCGAAATCTGCGTTGCGATTTTGGCGCTTACGTACTTGGGACTGGTTGAAACACTCGCGATCTTTATTTGCTACCCATTGATGGTCGCTGCTCTTTCTGGGCCAGTATTGGGTGAACAAGTTGGATGGCGGCGCTGGGCGGCGATTGCAGTTGGGTTTGTTGGGGTCTTGATCATCCTTCAGCCAGGTATTGGCGTGTTTGATGTTGTGGCGATCTTGCCACTTATCTCTGCGATCATGTTTGCGCTTTATGCATTGCTCACACGATACGCTGCGCGCCTCGACAGCACCGCCACCAGCTTTTTCTGGACGGGTACAGTGGGCAGCGTTTTCATGACCTGTGTAGGGATTTGGTGCTGGGAACCGATGATTTCATCTGATTGGGTTTGGATGGCAGCATTGTGTGTCACTGGCGCGTTTGGACACTGGTTGCTGATCAAGTGTTACGAGACAGCAGAAGCCAGCGCGGTTCAGCCATTCGCCTATTTCCATCTTGTGTTTGGTGCGATGATCGGCGTGACGGTCTTTGGAGAGATGATTGCGTTGAACGTCAGTATTGGTGCAGCGATTGTTGTCGGTGCGGGCCTATTCACCTTTTGGCGCGAACGGCAGCAAACTTGATCCCTTCAGTTCTTCTGTGAACCCGATTGGCAGCGCTGTTTTTCCCAAACGGGCGCGATAAATCGGCAGGCTTTCGGTGACGCGCATCACGTAGTTGCGCGTTTCCCTAAACGGGATGTGTTCAATCCAGTCCACAACATCCGTACGGCCACGCGGATCGCCATATTGTTCTGCCCAGCGGATTGGGCGGCTGGGGCCAGCGTTATAGGCGGCGGACATCATGACAACGTTCCCTTTAAATCGCCCTGCCAATGTGGATAGAAATGCAGCACCCAGATCGGAATTGTAATCGGGGTCTTGGGTCAGTCTTGCGGTTGAATGTTCTTCGCTACGGCCAAGTTTCCCTGCAACCTCTTGCGCAGTGGCAGGCATAATCTGCATCAATCCGCGGGCACCCACGCCACTTTGAACCTTGGAGTCAAATTCGCTTTCGCGTCGGGCAATGGCTAATACCATCTCTGTAGCCATGGGCAGGTCGCGTTGCGCCACAGGATGCAAAGCATAATAAGGTTCGGTCAAAGTGATCGCGCGTTGTGCTACGCGCTTTCCTATCATCACTGCCAAGTGTGGCTGCCCCATATCAATGGCTGCTTGGCCCAACTGTGTCGCTTGATCACGATCAAGGCGCTCGGCCAGATGGGTCCAGAAACGTTCGGCAATGTCCAATTCACCTGATGCTTGAAGCAGGAGACCGGCTTGAAATAGAGGCTCTTGTGCGAGGGCAGAACCGCGCCAATTAGGGACAGCACTGCTGCCACCTAAATCAACGTCAAAAGGCAATCCTGCACGTTCTGCGGCCAACAATCCATAAAACGAAGTTTGGTGCTGTGCAGCGTTTGTATACGCTTGATCCGCTTGGGCCGGATCATCGAGTGCATCATAAGCGCGCCCGATCCAATATCCTGCGCGGCCCTTTGAAATCGGCGAAAGGATCGCTTTGTCAAAACGCAGGAAATGTCCCAGCGCGGTGACAGGGTCATTCAATTTTCGCAGTGCGATATAACCGGACAACCATTCAAGATCGGCAAAGGCGGACCCTTCCGTTAGGTAGTGGCGCGAAGCCAATTGGTAGGCCAGATTTGGGTCACCATCACGCATTTCATCACGGGCAAGCGAACGGCGGCGATTGGACCATTTTTGGGGTTGGCCCAAGGCAGCCGCGCTTGTTGATTGATCACGCAGCAACGCCTTGGCATCAGCGCGGTTGCCTTTACGTGCACGCCAAACAAACCGGTCATATTGCAGGCCAGCATCACCGCCCAAAGCTGGGGGTACTTTGTTAATCAGGCGGTTCACGTTGTCATCTAGGTTTTGTAACGAAAGGCGGGCAACCGCTAAGGCCCGCTGTCCTTCATCGACGAGTTCTAGCATGCGACGGGCGTCGGCGGCCTGAACGTCCCACAGCATATTAGATAGACGCGCCTTGTGATGCGGTTTTAGCAGATCAGCATATGTAGATAGGAACAGCGCATGGTTGGTTTCGCTCATCCGCATCGTGCGCCACGCAAGGACGATATCGGCCTCAAACGATTGTCCCAGCGAACGCTTAGCATCAGCGTATGCCAATACCCCTCGTGGCGTTTGGGGGGCGTTTTGGGCAAAGAACGACTGGACGTTGGCGGACCCTGCATCCAACATAACCTTTTCAGATTGCCGACGCAGATATGCCTCGCCCGGCCAATCAGGCCGCCGTTCTAAAAACGCAGCCACATCATCATAATTTCCGCGTCCCGCACGCAGGCGATGCCACTCTACAACATCTGCCGCAACGTCACCATCACGGGAGGCTATTCTAGCTGCATTTTCCCAATTTCCAGCACGCACAGCGTCCATTGCCCAGCCCAATGGGCGTGGGCGTTCGGCCACAGCTGGGGCCGCAAGCGCAAATATCAGGGTCATAGCGACCGCAAAGCGTGACTTCACTTGCATTTCCTATCGGTCAAAGGCTAGAGCCTTGCAACATATCGCTTAAGTTTCGATCTTCAACTCACGATCGGGGCATAGGCGGTTCACAGGCCATTTGCCGGCCATCAATGAAAAAAGGAGCGTGACTATGTTTAAAGGTTCTATGCCTGCCCTCATTACGCCGTTTCAGAACGGCGAGCTGGATCTGGATACACTGAAAAAGCTGGTTGAATGGCACATTTCAGAAGGGAGCCACGGGCTCGTTCCTGTTGGCACCACTGGTGAAAGCCCAACCCTAACCCATGAAGAGCACGAAACAGTTATCGCGACAGTTGTGAAGGCCGTTGCTGGCCGCATCCCTGTGGTGGCTGGTGCTGGGTCTAACAACACCGTTGAGGCGATGCGCCTTGTGCAGTTCGCAGCCGAAGCTGGTGCGGACGCAGCATTGGTCGTGACGCCGTATTACAACAAGCCAACACAACGTGGTTTGATCGCGCATTTCACTGCACTGCATGACTGCGCTGACATCCCAATTATCATCTATAATATCCCGGGCCGCTCTGTTGTCGATATGACACCTGCGACAATGGCTGAACTTGCCAAACTCCCACGTATAGTGGGCGTTAAGGACGCTACTGGCGATTTGGCACGGGTCTGTGATCAGCGTCTTGCATGCGGTTCTGACTTTATCCAATTGTCTGGCGAAGACGCCACGGCACACGGCTTTAACGCCCAAGGCGGCACAGGTTGTATCTCTGTCACAGCGAACGTGGCACCGGGGCTTTTGTCCAAGATGCAAACAGCATGTTTGGCGGGTGATTACGCGACTGCGCTTGAGATCCAAGACAAGGTTATGCCACTGCACAAAGCCATCTTTACAGAGCCAGGATTGGTCGGCGCGAAGTATGCAATGTCGCGCCTGGGTCTTTGCAGCGACGAGGTGCGTTTGCCTCTCACAGAGCTGACAGACGAGACAAAAGCACTGCTTGATGCGGGGCTAAAGCACGCTGGTTTGCTGTAAACCAAGCAACAATTACTACGACAAAGGGCGGGGGTTATTCCCCGCCTTTTTTGTTGGTTTTCCAACGTCGGTATCGTGTCGGTATAACGTCGGTATTTGGTCGGTGGACGGATCGGTTGGGATTAGCCCACCCGCACCGGCAATTTGTTCGCGGACAAGGTTTCTGCAATTCGATCATAAACCAACCGGATTCGTTTTGAGGAATGAAGTTCCTTGTGCGTGGTCAGCCAATAGGGGACCGGAATGGGCTCCAGTTCGGGCAGCACCAATTTCATCTCGGGAAAGTGGCGCGCAATGTCGTCGGTCATGGCCGAAATCCCAAGCCCCTGACGGGCCATCTGCCAACCGACAAGACCACTGTCGCCCAAAACCCGCAGATTGGTTTGCGTGATGGGCAGCCCCCAGTTTTTGAGGAAGTCCAACAACTCATCGTTTTCGCCAATGCCAACGAAGTGCGCAGATCTTACGTCTTCCAAGGTTTTGATCTTGCCGTGGCGTTCAAGGTAGGATTGGCTGGCGTAAATGCGCCCTTTGGCTTCGCAGACTTTGCGGCTGATCAGTTCAGGTTGTGTAGGGGCAACGTGGCGCACTGCTATGTCCGCCTCACGGCGTTGCAGGTCAGATAAGGAATTTGAGGCCAGAATCCGTATGCGAATTTGTGGGCGATTTTTTGCAGGTCCGCGACGATTTGGGGCATCACGTAATATGCAAACATATTGGTTGTTGAAACGTACACATCCCCAGCCACTGATTGACCACGGCCTGAGGCCACCAAGGATGCGCGATTGGCTGCGTCGCCCATGCCTTGCAGTTCGTCTAACAAATCACGACCTGCTGGTGTGAGTTCAAGTTTGCGCCCGATCCGCTCAAACAGAACCAACTCAAGGCTTTGTTCAAATGCAGCAACTTGGCGGCCCAGTGTCGGTTGCGTCAGGTTCAACACACGGGCCGCGGCTGAAAACGAGCCAGTCTCAGCGGTGGCCAAAAAGGCGCGTGCTTGGTTCCAGTCGAAGTTTGAGGGCATCTGTTTCATGCATATATGCATACCACTCAGGCAATTTTTGGCAATTCCTTAGCGTATCATACAAATGTTAGGGTCTAGGAAATGAAAAGGATCGATCATGACCAACGCAGCATTCTGGAACAAAGCAGCCCCAAAATACGCAAAAGATGCGATTGGTGATTTGCCGGCGTACGAAGAGACGCTTGATCGGATGCGTGAAATCCTTCAGCCTCATCACCGCGTTCTTGAGTTGGGGTGTGGGACGGGGTCAACAGCGCTTGAGTTGGCTGACAGTGTGGACCGCTATATTGGAACAGATGTCGCATCGAAGATGGTTGAAATTGCACAGGGCAAATTGACTGAACAATCGCCCCAGAACCTAAGCTTTGCAGTACAAGATGTGGGCGTGATGACGTCGGGATCCAATGATGTGGTCCTTGCGCTGAACCTTTTGCATCTTTTGCCTGATCTGGAAAACACGCTGGCCGAAATTTACAAATCTCTGCCTTCAGGCGGTTTATTGATTTCAAAAACGGGCTTGTTGAAAGATGGGCTATGGCTTTTGCCGCTGGTGATCCCGTTGATGCGGGCCATTGGTAAAGCGCCGTTTGTGCGCAGTCTGAGCGAGGAAGTTTTGATTGGCTTGCTAGAGAACGCTGGCTTTAAGGTTACCGAAAAGCTGGTTCAAGGCGGGATGGTTCCGCGGGTCTTCATCGTGGCGCAGAAACCGTAGGTCTTATGAAGTAAAGCGAAGCTGTGCGGCGCCCGTCAGGTGCCGCACATGTTTTTTTAGCGTTTGCCGTAGTACAGGCCGACGACGTGCTCTGCTTCTGCAAAGAACAACCAGCGTGAGGCAAGGACACCTGCGATGTGGCTGGCTACAGCGATCAATGCGATCCAGTGACCGATTGGCAAGAGCAGCAAGACGACCGGAATAATGATCCCGAGTGCCACACTGATGATGCGCAACTTTTGGCTGTGCTTGCGTCCTACCACATGGATGAACTCGCGCATCAGATAATTGGTGCCGGTGTGCGGTGGTTCAAAAGCACGCACGCTGCCGATGTTCCCAAGCCCGGTTGCAGTGGCCATTGTGGTGCCTGAGTTTTCGAAGGCTTTGTCGCCCATGACCCAAGTGAACACTTGGACCACACCAGCGATGGCCAAAAGGACGATCGCCATTGTGATGTTACCCTTTAGCAATGCACCGCCAGCCAACGCGTATGACATGAACATTGCAGGTGTCAGGTTCATGTTCCAACGTGGAATGGTCTTCATCTGGGTATAGATCATTGAGGTGGTGAACACGGTCGCCAGTGCGCCAAGTGCGCCAAGCCAGCCAAGGGGTTGCCAAGCAGTTCCAAAGAACACGAGGCCAAGGCCGTACAGGCCCATGGCAACCAGCGTGGTTACGGCTGCGATACCTTCGCGGCTGAGCCAGCTAGAGCGCCATTGGCTGAACGCCTTAAGGAACCGTTCTGGACGGCCAAGGTGGAAGGTTGAGGACAACAAGCCGCCCACAGCCATTACGTAGGCGATCAGCCAGAAGACGAAAGCGACCCAACCTGTGGGTGGTGTTGGGTCGATCCCAAGCCAGAACAGAAGGCCAAAGCCTAAGCCGGAGAATGTGGTGAAGATGATGACGGATGG